>Ga0164290_1000528_pt1 | contig 117213 bp, 96 predicted proteins | sample Micstemetagenome_FD_108782 | JGI IMG/M metagenome (GOLD analysis project Ga0164290, IMG submission 108782) | Contaminated culture microbial community from soil near Moab, Utah, USA - Microcoleus steenstrupii SON62 (Illumina Assembly) | ecosystem: Environmental > Terrestrial > Soil > Soil crust...
AAGCCCGCCGACGGTGGTGTGAAAGTCGTCGGCGATGTTCTCGATGGTGAGGGCGTGGTCACCCAGGGCCGTGATGAAGGCCTCGACCCGGTCGGGCGCGAGGAGGAAGGGTGCTGGCGCGGCAGGAGCAACCATGCGGGTAATGTACGGCACACGACTGGTTTGTCAATGGTCTTTGTGAGGATTTTGGAAGATTTTTGAGGGTGAGGGGGTGTGGAGGTGGGCGTGGCGCCTGAGGACGGAGGCCGTCGGGATTGGCGCGGGATGGAAGAGGGGTGAAAGAGGGCAGGGCACGATCATCCGTCCAAAGCGACGGATGATGCGTGGCACAGCGACGGTTGGGCCACCCGCCGGGTGCCATGTTTGCGTGCCGACCCGGGGACGCGGCCCTCCTAACTCAGTTGGTAGAGCAGCTGACTCTTAATCAGCGGGTCGAAGGTTCGAGTCCTTCGGGGGGCACTTGAAAAACCCCTGCTTTTGCAGGGGTTTTTGCGTTTTCGAGGTCGGTGATCGCGAAGGTTCGATAAACGCGGTTCAGCACGGGTTCAGCAACGCGGGGTATCGGACGCCGCGAAGGAGGTTGCGAGCCGAGCCCGGAACGGCTCCGCGTCGCGAGTCCGGCACACCGTCGGGCGAGTGGAGTTCATGATCCTCACGACTCTTCGAGCGTGTCGCAGAAGTGTCGGGCGAGGAAGAACATCCAAGCCAACTGACTCCGCTGAAGCACCGCTACGTTGAAGTCGGCGGGGACTCCAGTAGTGGAGACGATTTGCGCGAGGTCTGAGATTGCGTAGGTCTGTGTCGTAGGATCGGCATCGCCCGGTCGGACGCACGCTCGAATCATCGCCGCGCATATCTCCGTCAAGCAAAGGCTTCCGCCAAGGTGAACCCACCAGTCAAGCCCGATACGAACCGTCACCTTCACTTCGAACCCGTCGCGCGTGAAGGCGCAGTCCCATCGCCCATCGGGAGTGACGGTCATTGATCCGGCGGGCATCTTTTCCGAGACGTTCCGAAGGATGTGCCAGTCCTTCTTGTTCGATATCTTGGGTGTTCCGTAGAGGACTCCGTAGGTGAAGTCAATCTCTCGAACACCCGCTTCCGCCGCCCAGGCTCGGTATCGGGTGATGATCGAATCGGCGAAGTTCTCGCTCATCTCATCGTTCAAGCATCGGGGCCCACTCTTCAGCGTCGCAAGCCGGAGCGTGTCTCCGTCGAGTTGCTTTCCGTCCAAGGCAGAGTTCGCAGAGTGCATCTCGCTCAGGACCACCTCCCACCCGTAGGCGGGCAGCGCCACCGCCTCAACCATCCGGCCCGCCGAGGTCTCCATCGAAGAGAACTGCTTCGCGGGGAGGATGTCGCTCTCCATCTGACTGATCCGGCTGTATCCCTTCTTCATGCAGTGGATCATCAGCACGAAGGGACTTGTATTGAACTTCTCGAACTTGGCATCCTCTGCGAGGAGGGAATCGACGTGCATTTGCATGCGACGCCGGAACTCATTCTCCAACGCGAGCACGCGAGCGGTAGAAGCCGCGTCGGCATCCACCGCGCGCAGCGCGGCGAGAAGTTCCGACTTCTTGAAGACTCTTCGCTCCGCTCGTGGTAGCCCCGTGTGCCCTCGCGCCATGTGGACTCCGTTCCTTATCCGATTGCGTTGATCTTGCGCCGCGTCTTCGGCGCGGAGTACGTCGCGTCTTCCTTGCCCGCGCCGTCCTCCCAAACGAATGTCTCGCCATCCTTAAACCACTGCCGGGTTCGGACGTGCGATTGGACGTAGACGATTCGGTAGCCCGTGGGGGCCTTCTCGTAGGGCATCCACTGCCGTGCGGCGAGTGTATCTAAAGACTCCGCGATGACCGATCCAGCAACCTCCCCGAGCCGAACCGGGACCGCGTTGCCTACTTGCGCGTACTGCTCCCCAACGCGACCCGCGAACTCCCAATCGTCGGGGAACTCTTGCACCCTCGCGTACTCGCGGATCGAGAGGGCGCGAGTCTCCACCGGATGACAGAGCGAGGTACTCGCGTGATTCGGCATTGTTACCAAAGTGGGGCACGGGAGGTCGAAGGTGAGTCTCCTCCACCATCCCGAACGCCCACCCTTGGCGAACCAAGCGCGGCCCATCGACTCGCGCTGAACCCCTTCCGGCAGACTCCGCCAGTTTGACCCTTGCGGAACCATCGCCAAGTAGCCCTTCTTTCGCGGGCTGAAGTCGAGGACGGTTGGTTTCGTCTCGTGGAGGTCGCCAATCGCGTCTCGCAAAGTTGCCCAAGGTTTGAGCGAAGGCTTCGGACCATCAAAGAGGCTCCCCGGTTCATCCGCATCCGCGTCGTCTGTCGATCCGCCGTGTGTGGGATCGGGGAAATCAACTACGGCGTTGTAGCGGTTGCCAATGAATAAGGCGCGCTCTCGAATCTGAGGTGCTCCGTAGTTCACTGAGTTCACCTCGAAGCAATCCATGTGGTAACTGGCCTCCGGCGAGCGCTGGAGGTCCGCTGCGAACATGCGCACCACGGAGCCGGGTTGCTCGTCAATGTTCAGAGGTGGTCCGCCCTTCTCGGGACGCTCGGCGATCGGTCGGTGCCGGAGCGCCGCCGAGAGAAGTCCCCGGACGTTCTCCATGAGGAAGAATCGAGGCTGAATATGCTCGACGAAGCGGAGGAACTGCCAGAGGAGCGTCCCTCGTGGGTCTTGGGTCGTGCGCCGCTTTCCTGCGGTGCTGAATGACTGGCAGGGTGGTCCACCCACAACCAAGTCAACCTCGCCTCTCTTCAGACCCACCGCCGCGAGCACGTCTGCGGGGTCGATGCCAGTGATATCCCCCTCGAACACCTTCAGGTCCGGGCTTAGCCGTCCTGCCGCGAGGTTCTTCCGAATCGTGGCGCAGAATGCTGGTACTTTCTCCACGCACGCGACAGCCTCGAACCGGCCTGTCTTCTCCAAGCCCAAGTCCAGACCCATACCACCAGAGAAGAGCGAGACGACGCGGTACTTCCGTGTGCCGTGAAGCATGGATGGAGGGTATCCGATTACTCCATCGGCAGGCGGCAACGAAGTCGCGAGCCCGACCCCGTGCCATCGAAGTCCCCATCGGACTTCGATGGGTGCAGGATTGATCGTCGGATGACTCATCGAAGTCGGAGGAACCGACTTCGATGGCACATGGGTGGGTAGCACTCTTACCCCATCGGCATCGTCACGAGAAACTCGGCGTTGGTCTTCGCCTTCTTCGGGCCGCGTTTGAGCAGTTCCTTCGCCTCGACCGCGTTCAAGTCGCCCAGGACTTTGCGCGGGGCAGGTCGCCCGATCACGGCACACTCTTCTTTGGGGCTGTTACTCTTCTCCTACAATGCCGATAGAGACGGCACCGGGGTTCCGTCTTTGCCACGAGGACAGCATCATGACGCGGCCGACGAAAACAAGCACATGTGTTGCGGCGGCGGTGTTCGCGTGCGCGGCGGGGGTGCTGGGGTTCATCGCCGACGCCAATGCCGCGCCGACGCGGCGCATCCTTGATCGCGACACCTATGCCGATCGGCTCCGCGCGATGTGGATGGCCCAGTCGATCGCCAACTGGACGGGGCTGCGCACCGAAGGCCGCAAGCAGGGCCCGCCGTTCTACACCGACGCGGATTGGGGCAGCGGCAGCGGGGGCTCGCAGATCACCTATGTGTTCCAAGACCCCTGGGGTGCCGACGACGACACCGACATCGAGTACGTTTACCTGCATCTGTGGGACCAGCACGCGACATCGAAACTCTCGGCGACACAGATCGCGGGCGGCTGGCAGGCCCACATCAACCGTTTCATTTGGGTTTCGAATCAGAAGGCCCGCGCGCTGATGGATCGCGGCGTGGTGCCGCCGGCGACGGGGTACATCAGCGCGAACACCGACGCGCTGCGCATCGACGCGCAGTTGACGACGGAGATCTATGGCGCGCTGTGTCCAGGAATGCCCGAAGAGGCGATGGCGCGCGGCGAACTGGCGATCGCGACGACATCAAATGGATACGCAACTCACGCCGCCCAGTTCTTTGTGGTGCTGTATGCGCTGGCGACGCAGGTGGACCCGGGTTTGAGCGGGCGCGATCAGGCGTTGTGGCTGGTGCGCGAGGCTCGCAAGTTCATTCCCAACTCGTCCAAGACCGCCGACGCGTGCGATCTGGTGCTCGCGGACTTTCTCGCCAACCCCGACGTCAACGACTGGGAGTCGACGCGCGACAAGGTCTATGCGCGATACCAACTCAACGCCGCCGCCAACGGCTTTGTGTATCGCAACTGGTACGAGTCGACGGTGAACTTCGCCGGCGGCGTGGCCGCACTGCTGTATGGGCAGTGCGATCTGAAACGCATGATTCAGATCGGCACGCTGTGGGGCTGGGACAGCGACAACGCGACCGCGACGCTCGGCGGGCTGTATGGCCTGATGCGCGGCACGCAAGCCGTGCGCGATGCGTTCCCTGGGCAGAGCATTTCTGATCGGTATTGGGCGGCGCGGACGCGCGACAACTTGCCGGACTATGTGCCGACGGACGCGAGCGCGGACGACACGTTCACGATGATGGCCGAGCGGATGATGCCGCGGGTGGAAGAGGCGATCGTCGAGTCTGGCGGCAAGGTGGACAGTCGCACACGCGAGTGGGTTCTGCCGCGGCCTGTTGGCGGCGTGCCGCTGGCGTTCAACCCATCGTGGCAACTCTCGCTCCGCAGTGCAAATCGGCAGGTGCGCGACCTCGGCGGCGTTGTCACGGCGAGCGCCAACTTCGGCGCACCGCCGGGCGGCTATGGCTCGGGCGGGCCCGGCGCATTTGCCAACAACACCGAACTGGATGGGCGCGGCACGGAAGTGCCAGACTCTTTGACGCCGTTCTATTCCAGCCAAGGTACGCCCAGCCCGGTGACGCTGAGCGTGACGTATGACCGCGCGGTCGCCGCCCACACGATTCGATTTGTCGAGGGCAACCACTTCGCGGATGCGAACGCGAACGGCGGATGGTTCACGAGCGTCGGTGTGCAGGTGCGTGTCGGCGGCAGCTGGATCACGGCGACAGGAACGTGGAACGAGGCGCTCGATCCGGCCCGGCCGTTCCAGATTTTGGACTTCACGCTGGCCGCCCCAGTGTCGGTGACGGGTGTGCGTCTCATCGGGCCCGGCGGCGGCACGGGCGCGTTTGTGACGTGCGCGGAGATCGATGTGCTGGGCCCGAGCCAGCCGCCGACGCGGCAGAGCATGGACATGGATTCCAGCAGCACGGTCGACATCGATGACCTGCATTGGCTGCACGCGAACCCGATCGATGTGGACGCGGACGGCGTCGCGGATGCCTTCGACCGGGCGTATCTGGAGGCTTGGCTGCGCAGCGGCGAGCGGGCGGACATGGAGAGCGGGCGGCGGTAGTCGATCACAATAGAAAACGCGACGCATTCGCGCCGCGTGGATCAATTCTCGCTGCCCTTTGACTTGACTCGCATAACTCGACTATGAAGTCCGCGTCCAGGATTGGTCAGAGCGCCACCGCCTGACGGCGGCCTTGTACATGTTGAGCTTGTCCTGCACGACGATCAGCGGCGCCTGCACATGCCGATCCAGCACCCGCAGGAACTCGGTGACCTGCGGTGTCCTGATGTTCGCGGCGTGAATGCGGAAGACCGCCGAGAGTCGGTGAGGTTGCGCCGTGCGAGCGCGTGTACGCAGCACCGAGCACGGCGCGATGATCCCCCGATGACGCTGAGCCGGTCACGCCGGTCCCCGCAGCGGAGGATCGGCGTCCGCCCGCGCAGAGCCCACGACCGACTCACCAAAGGCCGCAGCATGAAGCCGGATTCGTCGGAGAACACGATGGTCGCGTTCGCGGCCCGGGCCTCGGGGCTTCTGCGGGCTGAACCCCAGCGCGGGCAGGATGCGTCCGACGTGGTTGAAGTCGTGCCACACGCCCTCGGTCTTGCCGATCAGGTCGCGGACGCTCCGGCAGGTCCACAGGTCGCTGTCGTGCCCCGCAGCGACGGCACCCCGCTTGAGCGCGGCGACCAGCCGCCGCGCATCCAGCTCCGCCGGAGTGCCTTTGGTTCGCATGCGCTTGTGTCGGCACGGCAGGTCAAGCGTCTTTCATTGCGCAGAGATCAATACCAATGACTGTTGAACCTCGCGCGGCGAGGTGGTGGCCCGAGCCTCCGGATCGGGCCGTTTGGCACGGGAAAAAGGCACAAACGGCCCGGCTCGGAGATCCGGGCCACCAAAGAAACATGTATTCATCAACTGTGATTGGTATAAGCGACGCGCACCAGCGCAGAACCCGGCAAACGAAACCGCCCCGGACTCATCTCCGGGGCGGCGTTCAACTCATGCGATCGTGTCGCGAGGACAGATCAGCTTCCCAAAGCGGCCTTCATGCTCTGGCCGATGCCGTTGTCCAGACCCGCCGCCCTGCTGCGATCCAGCATGTCGCGGGCCAGGTCCTTCTGGTTGTCTGACTGCAGCATCACGCTGGCCAGCAGCCAGCCGCCATCGGAACGACTGCGCTGGGCACCTTCGAGCGCCGAGTCGCGCAGTTGCTTCCAGCGCGCCGCGGTGACCTGATACACCGTCGGGTCCAGTTGCGAGTACGCCAGCGTCGGATCCTTGCGATACGCCGAGAGCATCAGCGCGGCGGCGTCGGTGTCGTGCCCGTCGTCGAGCATCATCACCGCCAAGAGTCGCATCGCCTTGGCGTCGTCGGGCTTGTCGACGAGGTGGGCCCGCATCGCCGACTGGGCCGCCGCGAGTTTGCCCGCGCGCCAGTACAGCAAGCCGCGCTCGATCGCGGGCAAAGAGCCCGTGTCGGCGAGTTGCGTGTCGGCCACCGACGATTCGCTGATGAACCCGCCGGTCGACGAGGTCGGGTTTGTCGACAGTGCGTCACTGGTCGACATCGTCTGCGTCGCGTACGTCGCGTTCGTGGTCGGACGACGCACGACCATCACTTCAGTGTCGATCGGGTCGCGCTGCACCACGACCTGCCGCTCGATCACCTGAGGCGGAGCCTGCACGATCACCTGTCGCTCGACATACACCGGCCTGGGCCGCTCAACGACCACGACCGGCGGCGGGCAATACGCCGGTTCGCGGATGACCACCGGCGGCGGGCAGTACGCCGGCTCTCGGATGACCACCGGCGGCGGACAGTACCGTGGCGGCGGCGCGTAGTACCGCACCGGCGGCGGGCAGTACGGCCTCGGCGGCGGGCACCACCCGCGACCGCCGTTGCCGATCGAGACGCTGAAGGAGAAGTTACTGCGCGAGTGGCCCCAGTCGCCACCTCGTCCGCCGCCCCATCCTCCTCGGTCGCCTCCTCGACCACCACCGCCGTGGTTCCAACCACCACGATTGCCATCTCGGTCCATCGCCAACGCTGAAGGAGTTCCGGCCGCGCATACGACACACGCGACGAGAGCACTCGACAGCACGCCACCAACCCTGAACATGGAACGTGTCTCCGGCGACCAGACGAGCGGCACGCGCTCGCTCAGTCCAAATCGCGGCGTACATCTCTATATTCGCACATTTCCCCGACAAAGCACGCGGAATTCTTATTTCGCCCGTTCGGATTGTTTGCTCAAACGTACGAAAAACACCATCTGATAGGATGGTGTTTGTGTTGAGGATGTGTTTTGAAAGATCGTTTGTCCGGGGTTTGGATGCACCCGGACGGCCGAACCTGCGGGTCAGGACTTCTTGCCCAGGAACCAGCCCAGCCCGCCAGCGATCGCGATCAGACCCGCGAGCCCGCCGAGCACGGCGTACACGTTCTCGCCCAGCGCACCGAGAGCGGAGCCACCCGCGCCGGTCGTGCTCACGATCACGGCGAAGATGGCGACGAGCAGCGTGACGACGATGCCGATCGCCAGCCCGCCAACCAGACCCGAGCCAGCGCCGTCGTAGACCTCGGCGACCATCGGAACCATGGCTGCGTGCCCGGCTCCCGCATCATCTGCGGCGACGGTCGTACCTTCGAACAGGCTCGCGCCCGGTGAAGTGGCGAACGCATCTTGATCGGCCGACGCATCCGCGCTGCCTTGGCCATACACGTCATCGAGCAGCGAGCCGCCGATGCCGGTGTCGTCAGCGCGGGTCATATCACCGATGGACGAGCCGCCGGCGGCGGATCCGCCGCGGGAAGAGCCCGGATCGGCAACCGGCGCGATGGACTGGCTGATGCGTGTGACGGCGGAGGGATCGATTTCCTCGGTCGTTGCGTCCGGATCAAAGATGCTGATTCCCGTCGATTCCTTCGGGTTTTCAAGGGCGATCGACGAGCCCGACGAGGCGAGGCTGATGGGCTCGAGCTCGGCGCTGTCGCCCGCGAGCGGGATCACGTCCTCGCCGCCACCGCTGAGCAGGTCGACCTGCTCGACCTTGAACATGAGGCGGTCGCGATCGCGGAAGACTTCCAGTTGGCGGTTGTCGGCCATGGACTTCACTTCGTCCACGCTCTTGCCGAGCTTGGACGCGGCTTCTTCCAGCGAGTAGAACATCTTGGCCATGGGACGGTCTTCCTTTTCTCGCGAGCGGCAGCGAGGCTCCGATCCTGTGCCGCCGACCTGTCTGAATCATGGGGGGCAGTCCGCCTCCCGGGGGTGTGGATTGTAGAACCCGACTGGCGGGGAACGCGATGGTACCGGAGACGGGGCGACGCTGCCGAGCGTCCCCGACCAAGCCACCCCTTTTGCCGAGCCGCAGCCCGCCACCTGCGCCGACTGACCATACGCGGGAAGGGGCGGTGCCGTTCCCACCGGGCGGTCGAGGGAATCGCCGCAGGGCTCGAATCGTCAGCGACGCGGCAGTGGGGGTGATGGACGATTGGCGCGTTGCGGCGCGAGATTATTGACCCGAATCACACGCCTTCATGACGCATGCCTCGCGGGAGACCGACGATGGTACCGGCCATCGCATGGGAGCCCGTGGTAGATTGTCACAATGTCCGCGCCCACGACGTGTCCCCGCTGCGGCTACGACCAGTCGGGCGAGATCGCGCGGTGGCAGGACTCGTGTCCGCTTCACGGCGTCTGCTGCGAATGCGGATTCGGATGCGAGTGGTCGCTCATCCTGAGCCCAGATCGGGCGACCTGCCGCGGCTTGTTTGAACACGCGGTCGGCATGAGGCAGTGTCTGATCTGGGCGTGGCGCACGCTGGCGTGGTGCGTTCTGCCTTGGCGATTCTGGTCGCGGGTTCGGATGTACCACCGGGTTCGTGTCGCGCGCCTGCCGCTCTGGCTTGGTTATCTCTGGGTCGCGGTCGCATGGCTCGTGATCCTGTCGCACGGTGTCTGTCTCATCGCGGCGCGGGCGTCGATGTATAGCGGCACGGCGGTCCGCTGGCTGCCCGGCGTCACCACACCCCGATTTCCGGGGCCGATGCGATGGTGGTGGCAGGAGGCGCAGTTCGAAGACCTCATGTGCATTTTCTATCCGTTTGTGTGGCTTGAATACGAACAATTTCGTGACGCGGCTGGTGCGGTGATTGGGCTGGTTCCGCGTGTCGGTTCGCCGCTGCTGTACATCCCGATGCACGCCGCGCTCCCGATGTGTGCCGGCGTTGCCGGCTTTCCGTTGATGCTGCTCGCGCTGCGGCAATCGCGCACGCAAGCGAAGGTTTGTGTTGCGCATGTGGTTCGCGCGACCGCGTACAGCCTCGCGTGCCTTTCTGTTCCCGCCATCGTCTTGGTGGTCGACACGGTGCGAAATGCGGCGTACTTCATGAGCCTTGGGCCACCCGTGCGGTGGGGAGAACACTGGTGCGACATCTTCATCAGTCGATGGTGGTGGACGCTGCTCGTGTGGCTCGCGGCGTGGTGGTTCTTTGCGGTGCGACACGGCTTTCAAGCGAGACACGCCGCGATCGTGTGGCTCGCGATGCTCGCGCCGACGATCATTCTCGTATACGCGGCATGGATACTCGGCGAACACTGGCCGTGACCTGTCGTGAGCACGGCGACGGGCGCGCCATAGACAGGCTGTAGAATCTCATGATGCTTCTTGTTCCATCATGCCCCCGCTGCGGCTATGACCAGTCGGGAGAGATCGCGCGGTGGACGCCTGCGCGCGAACACGAAGCACTCCCGGCAAGAGCCGATGGCGAGACCGCGCGGGCGCGTCCCTCAACACCCCCGACACCGCCGACGTCGAGGGGTCGCTGCGTCGAATGCGGGCTGGAGTTCCTGTGGGCGGATGTGCTCGAGCCGGAGCGTCGCCATCTGACGGGGTTCTTTGAGCATGCGCGCGGGTTTGTCGCGTTCTTTGTGAGCGCGTGGCAGACGTGGGCGTGGACGGTGCTGCCGTGGCGGTTCTGGTCGCGCGTGGGAATGCACCACGAGGTGCGGGCGCGGCGGGCGATTCTTTGGATTCCCGCGCTGTGGCTGAGCGTGTGGTGGCTTGTGGCGATCGAGCGCGTCGTGCTCGTGCTGCTGTATCGCGGGTGGACGGGTTCGACCATCGGCGGGGCACGTGCGCTCTGGAAGAACGAGTTCTGGTGGGAGTTGGCGTGGCCGTTTCTGGCGTTCAACCCCAGTGCCGCGTGGAATGCCCTGAATCTCAACACGGGCGTCCTCGGTTGGCAAACCTGGACGGTGTATCCGCTGGTTCCGTTCACTGTCCCGCTCGGGCTTTGGACCGCGATTCTTGCAAACGGCGCGTTCGCGCTCATGATGCTTGCGCTGCCGCACACGCGGGCGGCGGCGAAACTCCGCCCCGCCCACCTCTGGCGCGGCTTCGTCTTTGGCTGGTCGTGGCTGGGTGCCGCGATGCTGCTCCTCGGGGTTTCAAACCTCGACGAGATCTACACGCTGCTGTTCGCGCGGCGGATCGGGCAGAGCTCCGCGCCGATTGTCGATCGCTTCTTCGCGGAGTACGACTGGTCCATCCTCGTGTGGATCACGGTCTGGTGGTGGTCGGCGATCGGGATCGGGTACCGGATCGAGCGATGGAAGACGGTCGCGTTCGCGGCCACGGTGCCGGTCGCGCTCGCGGTGGTGGTGTTCCGCGTGTATGTCTTCGCGTACTTTGCCAAGTGACGGCTGCGCGCACCATGCGCGTTTGCCTGAGTGCGATTTCCATGCCCGATGCCTCGATGCCGCGTGTCTTGGTGCCTTCTTTTCATCCGACATTTCTGCGGTTTCGGATGCAAGGAAGGCATCAAGCCATGAGGCACGCGGCATGAGGCGAGGAGCAGGCGGCAAAGGGCCCTCCGCTCCATTCGCGTTCCTACCCTTGGCCCATGACGACCTCTGCCGCCAATGCCCATGACGCTGCCGTTGCCGCCGTCCGCGCCACCGACCCGGCGATCGCCGATCTGATCGCCAAGGAGGCGACGCGCCAGCACACGACGCTTGAACTCATCGCCAGCGAGAACCACGCCTCGCCCGCGGTCATCGCGGCGATGGGCACATGTCTGACGAACAAGTACGCCGAGGGGTATCCGGGGGCTCGCTACTACGGCGGGTGTCAGTTCCACGATCAGGTGGAACAACTCGCCATCGATCGCGCCAAGCAGATGTTCGGCTGCAAGTTCGCCAATGTGCAGCCGCACTCGGGTGCGCAGGCGAATGCGGCGGTGTTCCTGGCACTGCTGGAGGCCGGCGACACATTCGCGAGCCTCGTGCTCAAGGATGGCGGGCACCTGTCGCACGGCATGAAGCTCAACTTCTCGGGCAAGCACTTCAAGCCCGTTCACTATCCGCTGCACTACGCGCCCACGCACCCGGAGTTTGAGCGCATCGACTACGACGCGGCACGCCGAGTGGTGATTGAGCATCGCCCCAAGGTCGTGATGTGCGGCTATTCGGCGTATCCGCGCACCATCGACTTTGCCAAGTTCCGCGCGATCGCGGACGAAGTCGGCGCGCTGCTCGTGGCGGACGTGGCCCACATCGCGGGGCTGATCGTCGGCGGGGCGCATCCGAGTCCGTTCCCGCACGCGCATGTGGTGACGACGACGACGCACAAGACGCTGCGCGGGCCGCGCGGCGGGTTGATCCTGACGAACGACGAGGAACTCGCCAAGAAGATCGACAAGGCGGTGTTCCCGGGCATGCAGGGCGGGCCGCTGATGCACGTCATCGCCGCCAAGGCGGTCGCGTTCGGCGAGGCGCTGCGGCCGGAGTTCAAGACATACTCGGCCCAGGTCGTGAGGAACGCGCAGGCGCTCGCGACGGCACTCGCGGGAAAGGGCTATCGCATCACCAGCGGCGGCACCGACAACCACCTGATGCTCGTCGATCTGCGCGGCAAGAGCGGCGAACTTACGGGTGCCGATGCGGAGAAGTGGCTGCAAGAGGCGGGGATCGTTTGCAACAAGAACGGCATCCCCGAGGACCCGCGCCCGCCGAAGTTCACCAGCGGCATCCGGCTCGGCACGCCCGCGCTCACGACCCGCGGCATGAAGGAAGGCGAGATGGCGAGCGTCGCCACATTCATCGATCGCGTGCTCAGCGCTGGGCTCGCCGGCGCGACGGAGCTGGAGCGCGTGTCGGGCACGGTGCGCGGCGAAGTGAAGTCGCTGTGCGAGCGATTCCCGATGCCGCACTGATCGCGAAGGTGAATGAGCGTTCGTTGATACGACATCAAGACCGACCGTGCAGCGCGGGCGGTCTTGATGATGTTGACCATCGGTCTTCGACTTACTGGCTTTGACTTACTTCAGCGCCGCCGCACCAGAGATGATCTCGGTGAGTTCGGTCGTGATCTGGGCCTGGCGAGCGCGGTTGTAGACACGGGTGAGCCGCTTGCCGGCCTTGCCCGCGTTGTCCGTCGCCGACTTCATCGCCACCATGCGCGCGACGTGCTCGCTCACGACGGCGTCGTTGAAGGCCTGGAAGAGCACGGCCTTGACGGCGGCGGGCAGCAGATCGCCCAGCAGGTTCGCCGCGTCGGGGCTGAACTCATACTGCGCGCTCGCGGCCGACTTGGCCGGGGCGGCCTTCGCCGCTGGCGCGGCGTCGGGCTGGAAGGGCACGATCTGCATCACCGTCGGCGTTTGGCGACCGGCGGAGATGTACTTCATGTAGATCACGCGCACGCGCGAAACTTCGCCCGCGAGGAAGCGGCGAACGTAGTCGCCCGCGAGTTCCTGCACCTGCTGATACGACACCTTGTCGGTGAAGTTGCTGTGGTGCTTGGCGACGGGGATGCCCATGTACTTGAGCGCGCCCACGCCCTTCTTGCCGACGATCTCGATGAGGCCGTTCTTCGCCGGCGTGTTCGCGCGGATGAACTGCGTGAACGCGCGGAGAATCGAACCGTTGTACGGCCCGCAAAGCCCGCGATCGCTGGTCATCACCAGCGTGATTTCCTTGCCTGTGCCGCCAGAGGCGCCCCCGGCCGCGCCCGCCCCGCCCGCCGCCAGCAGCGGATGCGACACGCCATCGACGCTCGACAGTTCGGTGACGAGTTGGAAGAGCGTGGAGGTGTACGGCTTGGACGCCACGGACGCCTGCTGGGCGCGGGCGAACTTGCTCGTGGCGATCATCTGCATCGTCTTGGTGATGCGGCGGATGTTGCCGACCGCCTTGATGCGCTTCTTGATCTCGCGGGTCTTGGCCATAGGGAGGCAAGGATAGGCCGCCAGCCACCCAATCGACCAATCCGACCCGAGCCGGACACCCCTTCAACCGCCAAGCCCTCGCCCGCACGGATGGGCAAGAAAACCGAACGAGATTTTCTCAGTTCCCGTACGAAGTTTCTGGCAACTTCGCGATTCTGTGGTAGGTTCAATGACGTGGACCGTACTCGGACCTTGTCCAGCTGGGCACCTCCAGCTGGGCACCTCCAGCTGGGCACCTCCAGCTGGGCACCTCCAGCTGGGCACCTCCAGCTGGGCACCTCCAGCTGGGCACCTCCAGCTGGGGCAGGGCCATGCCAGTGACCTTCAACCCAAGAGCGACCCGACCGGCGACCGCCAGTGCGGCAACTCCGGTCTTTCATTTCTGGGCGATTCCCGATCGGTCGACGACGGTCGGCAGATCGCTGCTCGCCCATCCCAACCATCGCGTCAGTTGCATCATCAACTGTGACAACGGCTCCATCTCGTTCAATCGACCGCCGGGGGCATCGCAGATCGGTTTCAACGAGTTTGATGACACCCCCGCAAACATCGCACAGCGCTGGGTCGAGTGGTGCGGCTACCAAGGCTTCGTTCGCGGCCAATGCAGCCAAGGCAACGGCAGCTACGAAGGCAATCTGTGGCTGCGAAAGGTCGGCAACATCGCCAACCGCTGCCGACTTCACAACCATCCAGGCGACGCCGTTCTCGTCGGCGGGACGGCCAGCACCGCCAGCCCGTGGTATGTGAACAGTCCATTCGGAGCAAGTGGCATCGTCCAGACCGCGGGGTATGTTTCGGCGCGGGCCGTCGCGATGAAGGCCGCCGCTGATTCGCCGCCCTCTGGCCTGGTCACCGGCGCGCCAACGGGCTGGCAGTGTCCCTATCCCGACATCAGTACCCATGATGCCGAATGCTGGGGCGGTCTTGCGCGCGGTGCCACGCTCTCGGTCTGGGATCCCTCCGAGGCAGATGGCGCGCCGATCACCAGCCCAGGTTCGAACTGCTATCAGGGCTCGCTCATGAATGGCAGTCTGGTCTTCCGTGTTTCCTATTCGGCGACCGGACCGAGCGCCAAAGCGTGGATGCGCGTTGTCGGTGTGCCAGGACCGAACCAGAAGATCAAGCTCTACGGCGGCCTTACCGGGCAAACCTTCCTCGCTGAGATTCCCACCTGGGTCTACGACGAGATCGACGGCTGGACGGAACGCACCATCAACGACATCGTCTTGCGGATGCGCTTGGTGACCGACGGTGGTACGACACCGTGGATTGTCGACGTCACGGCGGGCGCGAACACAGGGGCTCCGGCGCGTTTTGTTCAGTTTGCGCCGAACGAGAGTGAGCCACCCGACGGCAACCTCAAGGGCGCGACAGGCAGTGGCCGTCTCGGCATCTGGGCGACGCCGTATCGCAAGCAAAAGGGCGCGGCCAGCGGGCCGGGCATTGTGAACGACACCTACCCCGGCTGGCTCAAGGCCATCATCGACAGCACCGACCCGCGCAAAGCCAGCGGCACTGGTGAAGTCCTCTACGAAGAGTGGAATGGCAGCGCGTGGGTGCCGGTGCGCTTCAACGACTGGTGGGCGTGGATGACCAGCGCGGCCACTGGCTACGGCAGTGACGGGTTCCGATACTTCAACCCCAACCAAGTCTGGGATCAGAACAAGGGGACCGCGCCCGACGCGGCGTGGGACACAATCTTTCCTCAGCCTGGCTTCCCGTTGCAAGACGGCGTGACCAAGATGATCGGCTTCAAGGTCGCCATCTCCGACTTCATCACCCGCGTCATCGACTATCGCATCTACAAGGGCATCGTCGAACCGCTGCGACAGACGTTCCCGCTCTTCCGTTACGGCAGCGAGTTCAACATCACCACCGCCAACGCCTATCCGCTCTTCAACCGTTGGGCCACCGGCAGCGCGGGGACGGAGAACGACTCCGTCGCGCTTGCCAAGTCGCGTGCCGGCGCATCCAGCCCCGCCCTCTACCGTTGCTTGAACTTGCAGTTCTACTCGACGGATCCGCGGGGCGAGTTCCCGCCGCCGCCGGACGGGCCGAACAACACCTGGCGCGAGAAGACGATCAACTGGACGCGCCGATCGGTCGCCGACATCACCGCCGCCCCGAGTGATACGCCGCTGCACCTGTGGCTGGTCGAGCCGCGCGAAGACATTGACGACAGCGGGTATATCGCCGAGTTCACCGACCTCTCACAACAAGTGCCCATCACCCTTGCCGTGTCCGGCGCAGGGCCGAATCCGAAAGAATGCTGCGAGTTTTCGGTGTATACAAGTCTTACCGATAATGGTCGCCGACAAAGCAGCCTTGTTGCGCCGCCGATTGGACGATCCTCAGACATCGCGGCGCTCGCCTGGCTTGAATCGCAAATTTCTGGGGCGGGTGTGTTGCGGGGGCTGGCGGCAACTGTTATTTCATTTCGAGGAGCACAGCGATGAATGTTCATAACACAATTCAACTCGCAGCCGCATCCGTGTTGCTTAGTGGAGGAGCGTCTATGCCTACTTCGGTCGCAGTTGCACAGTTGCAGTACCTTCTGCAGAACCGTGAAGTTCGTGCAACACAAAGCGACAACATCGGTCAAGACCAATCCTCAACGCCCGGAGATTGGACGGGAGATGTGTTCGCCCAGCAGCCCGGTGGAAGTCGAATTTCAAGCGCTATCCAAACCTCGTCATTGGCGACCAGCGGTATCAATGCTACATTTAGCATTTTTAGCAATCTTGGCGGCACCGCCTTCACCCGCCTCTTCACCACCTTCCGACTCTCCGACCAATCTCTCATCTCTTTCAACTGCGAGTATCTGAACTTTGTCGGACTCGACATCACCGAGTTCAAGTTTTCCCTCGTCGGCAACGGGTACAACTACGCCTTCACCGGCGACCCGCGCGGCGAGAACATCGCCTTCAGCCAGTCCAACGTCCTCCTCGGTCCCGGCGACTACACCCTCGATCTTGAGATCAGCACCATCGCCTTCAACAGCATCCGCGGCAACTTTGCTCTCACCGCCGCCCCCGTCCCCGCGCCCGGCGCGGCGGGCGTCGCCCTCGTCGGCGCGGCGGCCCTTGCCGGACGCCGTCGGCGCGAAACCTGACCGTCCATCCACACTCATTTTCGTCACAGTTCGTCACCACTCGCCGCCCGATCTGCGCGACTTCACCTCGGCACGGCGAGCAACCCGCAGCGCATCCCAGAGTCCAGTCTCGGGGCCGATGGTCGGCCTCCAGGGTGTCTTCGCATTCGTCTTTGTCGCGATGAGAGGCCGAACATGTACAAGAACGTCGACAACCAGCGCGTCATCGTCCAGGTCTACGACCAGATCACCGGCAAGCCCTTCACATCGGACATCTCGTCGGCGATCACCGGGTATTACTCGCAGGACGGCGGGCCGTACACGCCGTTTGGCGCGACACCTGCCGCCTCGCACCCCACGCCGATCGGCGCGGGCGTTCGCGGCGCGTATGCCTTCACCGTCAGCGCGGCCCAGAGCAACTGCGATCTGTTTCTGGTGAGCGTCGACATCGACAACGCGGCCTATCCGACCGCGCGGGCCGATGCGCTGGCGATCTACACCTCGGCCCAGTCGCCGAGCGTCGATCTGGCGAAGATCGGCGGCAGCGCGATCGCCGCCACGCAGGCCAAGGACTTCTTCGGGACGGTGGCCGCGACGGGCGGCCTGTCGGCCGCGGCGCAGACGGCGATCTGGAGCACGGATTTGGCCGCCATCGCGTCGGGCGCGGGTTCGACGCTCAAGGACGCGCGGACGAACACACTGCCCGCGACACTGGTGCCCAACGTCTTCAACTTTGCGTTCACGGGCGATGCCGCGCCATTCAACGTGCCCAGCGGCTATCCGGCAACGCTCGGTGAAGCGTTCACATGGCTGTTTGCGAGGTTTGGGCACGGCGTTGCTGAATATAATGGTGGCGGCTTCACCGGCTCGATTTCTGTGTACGCTCGATCAGGTTTTCCAGCGACGGTCCAAAGCAAGAACCCGGCCACAGACATCGCGATCGGAGAAATTGCAGCCGCCGCAGTCCGCAGTCCGTCGCGACCGGGCGTGTAGCCGGACATTTGTTACCAGATGTACCTCATCCTCCCAAAGTCCGGCACGGGCACGCCGCTGGACTTGCCAAGGGACGGGAAGTACACGAAGAAGGCCTTGCCGATGAGCAGGTCGCGATGCACGACGCCGATGTCGTTGCCGACCTTGTCGGCCACCCACGGGTCGACCGAGTCCCACAATCGCCCGTCGAGGCTGGCGGGGCTGTTGTCGCCGCACATGAAGAACTGGTCCTTGCTGAGCGTCACGACGCGGAGCGGGTGGGTGCCGAGCGGATAGGGCGTGCCCGCGCGCCACGGGGCCTGATAGTGAATGTCGCGGGCGATGGCGGCGCGTTCGAGCGTGAAGGCCCCGCCGCTGAACTCCATCCACACTTCCGGCTTGGGATAACTGTCCCATTTCTGCAGCACGCTCGGGCCCGCGGGCCGCAGCGCGTTGGGTTCGTTCCTGGCGATCTGTGCCGCCGAGAGCCCGAAGCACGCGAGGGTGCGATCCGTCGGCGTCCAGTCGTAGTCCAGTTCGCACACTTTCTTGCCAGAGATGAACAGTTGCAGGCTCTGGTCGGCGTGCCAGAACTCGATCTGGGTGACGGCGTCCTTCTTCATCGCGCCGGGCACCTGCGCGGTCGCGGACTTCTCCACATTCTCCCCGTTGATCACCTCCAGCGTCGCGCTGCCGTCGGGCTTGAGTGAGGCCCGGAAGTCGCGCCCGCGCGAGCGGATGACGCCCGACCACGACACGCCGTCGGCGTCGGGCTTGACGTCGGCGATGAGCCGGATGTCGGAGACGGGGAAGATCGCCGACCCGCTGCGCGGGTTATCGTTGTACGACGTGAAGTCGGAGATAAACGGCGGGATCGGCGGGCGACTGCTGGCGCGATAGAGCTCGCTCAGCCAGCCGCCGCTGTCGCCCAAACCCTGCGGCAGAAAGCGCAGCGTGGTCGGCGTCGCTGCCGAATAGCGGTACTGATGCGTGTCGGCGATTTTCCAGTTTGGGCTCGGCGTCGCGGTCTGTCCGGCGTCAACTCCAACCCACGGCGAACGGAAGATGCGGCGGCCGTCGCGGGTCGCATTCACCGGCGTGAAGACACTGTCGAACACGGGCTGCCACACCGCGCGCTGCACATGTTCGGGCTTGCGCTGGATTCTCCAGCCTTCCGCCGACCATGCGTCCTGCTCCTGGAACAGCATCGGGTGCGCGTCGTCGATCGGCCGCGCGAACACATCCCCGTCGACGATCGCAACATGCTCGTTGCCCGATCCGATCATGCGCTTGATGTAGTTCTCGTTGGCGTCGTGCGGATTGCGGAAGACGATGACCTCGTAACGCTGCGGATCGACAAGCGAGTAGGGCATCTTGAGCACGAAGATGCGGTCGCCGCCGCGTCGCTCCAGCACGGGGATCTCAAGCCTCTGGGCGGTCATGGGCTCCGCGCAGACGATGTTGGTCTGTGCCGCTGGCGGATTCTGGAAGTCGTTGTTCACATACACATGCGGTCCGGCGGGCCACGAGTAGCCGTTCTGGGCATCAGTGATGCGGATGTGGGCGCCCATCAGGGTGGGGGCCATGGAGCCGGTGGGGATCAGGAACGGCTCAATGACAAAGCCGCGGAAGACAAACGCCATCGCGAAGGCGATGAGGATCGAGATCACCGTCTCCTTGATCGAGTTCGACCCGTGGGCCTCGGCGTGCATGTGGGCGGCGTCGGTCATGGCGGTACGGTACTCCAGAAAGCCACTGTCAAACATCTGCGTCATGGGCTGACTTTCGCGGCCCAGCGAAGAATCGACCGATCTGTACCCTCGCGCGGCCACTTTGTGCCGCCTGCGATCTTTGTCGGCACACGCGACGTACCGCGTGTAGTCTGTGCGTCTTGTCTTTGGCCGGGGGCCATCGCCGCCGCCGCGCCACCATCATCTGTCCGAACCGTTGGTCGGTTTGTGCGATGTCGGATTTCGGTCATTTCTGCGCCGTCGGCCTGATTGCCGAGTCGCGCTTGAGGAGTGTTTATGTCCACCGCCGCGTCCACCGCCGACATGTGCCTGACCCGTCGTTCTGTTCAGCGTTCGGTTCTGCGTCCGGTTCTCATTCAGGCGATGTCGGCGGCGTTGCTGCTCTCCCTCGCCGGTCACGCGATCGCGCAGGCGCCGGCCGCGGCGGATATTGACCCCAAGGTCGCTGGTTTGCGAGATGAACTGCGATCGATGGTCATCGCCGCCCGCGACAAGGTCTTTCCCGCCCTGGTCAACATCTCAGTCGTGACCGTCAGTTACTACGACGGCACCGAGACCAAGGGCGGCTCCACCGGCAGCGGCACGATCATCTCCAAGGACGGCTACATCGTCACCAACCAGCACGTCACCGCCGACGGCAAGAAGTTCCGTGTCACCCTCGCCGACAAGCAGGAAGTCCCGGCCCGCCTGGTCGGCGAAGACCCGATGACCGACCTCGCGGTGCTGCAACTGGAGTTGTCGGCCGTCAAAGACGCTGCGAACCTGCCCACCGCCGAGTGGGGCGATTCCGAGGCCCTCACCGTTGGCGACACGGTCATGGCGATGGGCTCGCCGTTCTCGCTGTCGCGCTCGGTCACGCTTGGCATCGTCAGCAACAACGCCCGCGTCTTCACGGCCGGCTTCGGCAGCGAAGAAACCGAGGACATGACCCTTGACGACGGCCAATCCACGGGCATGTTCACGCGCTGGATTCAGCACGATGCCGCCATCAACCCCGGCAACTCCGGCGGGCCTCTCGTCGATCTCAACGGTCGCATCATCGGAGTCAATGAACTCGGTGGCTCGCAGATGGGCTTTGCGATTCCCGCATCGCTGGCGCGCGAAGTCGCCGACGCCCTGATCAAAGACGGCGAGGTCAAGCGCAGCAGCATCGGCATGGCCCTGCGACCCATCGCCAAGACCGGCTTCACCGAGGGTGTGCTGGTCAACACCGTCTACAAGGACGGCCCCGCCGATCGCGCCGGGCTCCAGGCCGGCGACCTCATCACCGCCATCAACGCCAAGCCCGTCACCGTCAAGTTCGCCGAGGAACTCCCTCCGATCATGCACCTGCTCTCACGCGTGCCCATCGGCGGCGAAGTGTCGTTCGACATCAAGCGCGGCGGCGAATCCAAGTCGCTCAAGATGACAACGGAAAAACTCCTCCGCGATAAGGGCGATCAGGCCGCCCTCCGCGGCTGGGGTATCAGCGTCCAGGAGATCACCGAGAAACTCGCGCGCGATTATCGCCTCACCAGTCGCGACGGCGTGTTCCTCTCCGGGGTGAAGTCCGGCGGTCCCGCCGATCTGGCCGAGCCCAAACTCCAGGGCGGCGACGTCATCAAGTCCATCGACAAGAAGCCGATGAAGACCTTCAAAGACGCCATCGATCTGTATCGCGCGATCATGCGTTCCGACGCCAAGCGCGACGACATCCCCGAGTTCCTGCTCGTCGAGTTTGATCGCAACGGCAAGAATCAGGTCACGGTCATCAAGCCCCGCCCCGACAAGAAGGAAGACCCGCCGCGCGAAGTCCCCAAGGCGTGGTTCGGCATCGCCACCCAGCCGGTCGTGAAGGATCTGGCCCGCCAACTCGGCCACGGCGACAAGCCCGGCTTCCGCGTCACCCGCATCTATCCCGGCACGCAGGCCGCCGCGAGCGACGTCAAGGTCGGCGATGTCATCGTCGCGATCAACGGCGAGAAGGTCTCGCCCAAAGGCATGCAGGACGCGGGCAGCCTGCAACGCAAGATTCGCACGCTCAAGGCCGATGAGAAGGCGACGATCACCGTGCTCCGCGGCTCCGAGGGCGGCGCGCCGCAACCGGTGGACGTGAGCGTGCAGCTCGAGCGCACCCGCATCGACGCCGAGGAAGCTCGGCGCGACACCAACAAAGACTTTGAACTCAATGTCCGCGAACTCACGTTCTTTGATCGCGACGACGAACGCTGGGACAACAGCGTGCAGGGCGTTCTCGTCGAAGGGGCTGAGCGTCTCGGCTGGGCCGGGGCCGCGGGCGTTCGCGGCGGCGACCTCATCCAGCGCATCAACGATCAGACGATCCCCGACCTGGACACCTATCGCAAAGTGATGACGCAGCTCGCCAAGGACCAGCCATCGCGCGTGGTGTTCGTCGTGCTGCGCGACAACCGCGTGACGTATCGCTACGCCGAGCCCGAGTGGAAGGCCAAGACCAAGGAAGAAGCCAAGGCCGAAGAGGCCAAGGGCGATCAGAAGAAGTAACAGCGATCACCCTCAAAACGGACGCGTCTCGGGGTGACCCGAACCTCTGGGGCGGGCCGTTGTCGCTCGCGCCAGGACCGCGCCGACGATGATGCAGCAGTGCGCGATTACCGTCGGCAGCCGATCACTGACGATCACAATACCCGTCAGGAAGTACGACCACGCCATGGTGACCTTGAAGACGCCCGTCGCGTCGCCAGAGGTGTTCTCCGCGGACCGCCTCAAGCTCTGCCGATCTCGACCCTTCCCCCCGCCACATCTTTGATCGTGTATCCCATCTTCAGCAGCGCGTCGCGGATCTCATCCGATTTCTTAAAGTCCTTGGCGGCGCGAGCGGCGCGGCGTTGTTCGAGCAAAGACTGCACATCATCACTGGGCGTCACGCCCGGCAGGAACACACCGATCGCCGTGCTCGTGATCGCCGAGCGCGGCAGGCTCAGCACGCCCAGAACATCGTCGAACATCCGCATCAGTGCCGAGTCTTCCATGCCCGGGGCGTCGCACACGCCGACCCAGGTGTTGATCGCCGCGATCGCGCCCGCAATGTTCAGATCCTCGTGCAGCGCATCGGCAAATGCGAGCCGTGCGGCATCGCGAGCCCCTTGCCCGGGGGGATTGGTCGCCGCAGACGGCGCATCGGCGATCTTGCGCCAGCGTTCAACCACGCGCGCGGCGTCCTTGAGCAACTGCTCGGTGAAGTTGGCGTTGCTGCGATAGTGCGTGCTGATGAGCGCGTGGCGCAAGGCCGCGGGCTCGTGCCCCTTGTCAAAGAGATCGCGAGCGGTGAAAAAGTTGCCCTTGCTCTTGCTCATCTTGTCGCCGTTGACCATGAGGAAGCGCGGGTGGAACCACATCCGTGCGTACGTCGCGCCGGCGGGGTTCTCGTTGAAGGCGCAGCAGGTCTGTGCGATCTCGCACTCGTGGTGCGGGAAGATGTTGTCCTCGCCACCCGAGTGCAGGTCGATGAGCGCGCTGCTGCCGGCGAGGCGGCGCGTGCGGCGGGCGATTTCGGGCGCGAGGCGCGACGCGCTCATGACGCTGCACTCGATGTGCCAGCCGGGGTAGCCGTCGCCCCAGCCGTCGACGGGGCTGGGCCACTTCATGATGTGGCGCGGGTCTTCCTTCCACAGCAAAAAGTCGGCCGGGTGCTGCTTCTGCCCCTGGTGTTCGTCCTGCACGCGCCCGCCTGCGCCCGATTGCAGTTTCTCGAGCGTGTTGCCGCTGAGCGTGCCATACGCCGGGAAGGAGGTGACCTTGAAGTACACGACGCGCTGGCCCGGCGCGCCGGTGGCGTAGGCGTGGCCACTGGCGATCAACTGGCGGATCATCGCGACCATGCCGTCGATGCTCTTGGTCGCCCGAGGCATCAGGCTCGGGTCGTTCTCCGCCTCGATCGCAAGTTTGAGCCCGAGTTTCTTGGCATCCTCGATGAAGCGATGGGCGTAAAACGCCGCAATCGTGTACGGGTTGTTCGGATCAAGATCCGTCGCCACGCTCGGCGGCAGTTTGCCCGACTTCTTGGCCTCGGCGAGGCGGCGTCCGGCGACGGCCATTCGGTCCTCGCCGTTCTCTCCGCCGTCCGCATCGTCGGTCATGTGGCCGACATCGGTGATGTTCATGACATGCGTGACGCGTCGCGGGCCGGTATGCACGCGGGCGGCCCCGCTCGACACGATTTCGCACAGCGGCGACTCGATCCACCGGCGCAGCAGGTCGGCGGCCAGAAAGGACCGGAAGTTGCCGATGTGCGCGTCGTCATAGACCGTGGGCCCGCACGAATAAAACGTGACGTGGGCCGGGTCGGCGGGCACGAAGTCCTCAAGACGACGCGTCAGCGTGTTGTAGAGTCGCAGGGGCATGGCGGATCGTATCTTCAACCCGGAAGGGGTTCGATGTCGCGACGATCGGGGGATGGTTCCGCCTGCCAGAGAAACCGCTCCTCAAGAAGTCGGCACTCTGGACTTCTATCGAAGGTACGCAACGTGAACGCCAGTCGGCCAGGAACCATGAGCCCACTGCTCCATGGGCGCGGCAGCTCTCGCTCTTCGAGGTGAATCATCGCGCCGTATCGTCCGAGGTTCAGGCGGACAAAGCGGTGACCGTCGATCTGGGATAGATGTGGATCAAGAACCATCACGCTTCCGCTTCGGCTCGGCCATCGCACAGAAGGACGAAATCGCCACCAGAGCACACCAAAATACCACGGTGCCTGAACGGACGGTCTGAGAAGAAACTTCCGTAGTCGCTCTTTGTCTTGTTCGGGAAGATCAACGAGATGCCCGAGGGGTCTCGAAGAGAGTGCAATACGCCACACAGTGCCGAGAGCAAATCGCTTCATGAGGTCGCAGTCGAAGTCCGAAACCACAACCTTGGTCGCGGCAACTTCAGTAAACTGTGGGTGCGAGGCCAGCAATACCCTCGCTGCTTCCGCATCGCACTTGCTGAATGACTGCTCGCACTGAAGGCAGATCAGTTCCCGGTCAAACTCACCGGTTTGGACAATTCTGGTGTCGCCTCTGCGGCCGGTTACGACGCGGAGAAGCCTGCGATTATCGTCCGATATCTGGGCGTAGAACGAGTCTGGTATCAGGTGCGCTTGCACGAGCTTCGCGTGCTGCTTGCAAAGTCGACAGAGCCCAGCCCTAGCGGTGCCCATGAATCAGAGGTTAGCCTGAATCCGAAGCGACGAGTTGACGCAGTTCGCCCAAAACGGGCGACATCTCGCACCGTTGAAGCAGCACTGCCGGACGGAGCGGTGAAAGCGAAGTACGCACCCGCGACACATGAAGCGGGCGAATCCTCCGCCCCTCGCGGGGCGGTCGGGCGATTCGCTCGTGTCCACGGGCTGCGCGATACTTCGTGTCGCTTCGCCCGTGGCTACACCCCTTGGCCCCTGTCGGGTCCAAGGACGTGCGAGTCACTTCATCTCGCCGGGTTTCTCTTCCTTGGGCTCTTCCTTCGGCTCGCTCATCCCCTCGCCGCCTTCTTTGTCCGTGTCCTTCTTTGCTGCCTCGTTCTTGGCCGCGGCTTCGGCGGCCTCCGCTTCGCCCTCGACGGGCTTGCCCGCGGCGGCCGCCGCTTTGGCGCGCTCCGTCGCGGCCAGCACTTCGCTCGCGGGGAGGATTGTGCCGCCGCCGGCGCGTCCCATCAGTGACCGCCCGCCGTCCTCGCTCTCGTCCTCGTTGGGCATCTGCAAGATCGTGATGCCGACCAGATCGCCGCTCGCGGTGAAGATCGGCAGACCCAGCGTGCTCACGAGATCCATGGCCGGGATGTACAACGCGCGCGGCTTGCTGACCACGCCGCCGAGGCGTCCTTCGACCACGATCGGTGCGCGATCAAAGAACTTGCCCATCTTCTCCACCGCCAAGAGCCGATCGCCGAGCGCCGGTGTGGCCGACTTGGCCAGATCAATGAACTCGAACGGCTTCTCGGGCGCCTTGTCAACCTTGATCCACGCCAGATCAAGTTCGCTGTCGCGCGCGATCACCTTCGCGTCGACGCCCTCGATGTCGTCGCCGATGAGGATCTTGATGTCCTTGGGCTGGATGGAAAAACCCTGGCGGACATACTGCTTCATCATTTCGTTGATGCCGCCGGTCTGCGTGTTGGAGGCAATCACAAGCCCGTCCGCGGCGATCATGACGCCCGTGGTTTCGCTCTCTCGCTCGTCCTCCATGCCCCCGCCGCTGACCTTCAGCACGAACTTCACCGTCACGAGCGTGTTCGTCTTGGTCTTGGCGATGTTGGCGTACTCGGCGGCGACATCGGCTGGGGCGGCCATCGCGGCCGGTGTGCCGACGCAGAAAAGGATCGAAGCGACGGCGGCCGAGCGGGCCAGACGAGCGGCAAAGCGGATGTTCAAAGGATGCTCCTCAGTGTGGACGGGTTTCCGCAAACGCGTGCGGGGCAACAGCGGTTGACGAGCGCGAGAAATGCCGCCGCGCTCGACGCGAGTCTAGCCCACGGCGGCATTCGACGCGGATGTGCCGTGACAGGAGTGTGCCGGACGCAAGAAGGTTTGAAGCCATGAGGCACCGGGCCATGAAGCTGACACTCTTCACCAGTGTGGGGCACTCACGCGGGGTCGATGGCGACGTCGAGTTCGAGCGTCTGGGGGCGCAGGCAGGCGTCGTCGCGACAGGCGTGGAAGGTCACGCCCAGCAGCGGCGTGCCGAGCCACTCACCCGTGCGTTCGATCGCGACGCGGAGCTCGAACTCTCCGCGAAGGACGCGGACCGGAGCGACGGCGGGCGAGGGGCGGAAGATTTCGCCGGGCGGATAGTCGGCGTAGACCTCAAAACCTCCGCCGTGGAGACGATGGACGCGGAGCGGCGTGAGGTCGGAGGTCGACTCTGGATCGGCGGCGACGATGTGATAGCCGGGGGCGATGCGCACCAGCAGCGACAACTCGGCTGGGGTGTCGGCGGCGAGGGCGATGCGCTCCAGCGAGGCGTAGACCTCGACGGGTGTGAAGTCGGGCGCGGAGTCGGTTGCCGCGTCGGTGGTCGTGGCGTCGTCGAGCGTCTGGGCGCAGGCGTCGCGGAGCGAGCGGTCGCGAAGCACGCGGAAGAGTGCGCGGGTGGCGTTGGCGACACCGACGGGCGAGTCGCTGATCGCGCCGGCGAGGGACGAGAGCACGGCACGAGCGCGGGAGAGGAGGTCGGCGCGCGGACCATGAACATCATCACGCTCATGGAGATCGAGCAGGGCGTGGAGCATGACCGACTGACCGGAGGGCATCGCGCCGTCGTGGGTGGAGCGGGCCCGGAGGAAGAGGTCGGGCTGGTCGGCCGCGGTGTCAAAGAGCGTGCCGTCGGCGTCGGCGAAGATGTCGAACGCGCGATTGATGATGTCGGTGGCGGCACGCGACCAGCGCGGTTCGCCGGTGGTGGCGGCGAGTCGAACCAAGCCCCACGCGAGCATGGCGTGATCTTCAAGGACCGCCGCGGGGCCGACTGCACCCGCGCGCGAGGAACGCACGAGCGTGCCGTCGGCCTGACGGTGAAGGCGGAGCATCGCGTCGGCGGCGCGGCTGGCGGCGGCGGTCAAGCGCGGTTCGGCGAGGAGCGTGCCGCAGTCGGCGAGAGCGCCGATCATGAGCCCGTTCCACGCGGTGATGGTCTTGTCGTCGAGCGAAGGCTGTGGTCGCGCATCGCGGGCGGCGAGCAGCACGGCCCGGATGCGGTCCAGGCGCACGCGATCGGCGAAACGGACGCGTGCGGCGAGCCGCAGGACGCTGCGCGCGGGCTCGTCGGGGTGGTGCGGATCCTGGAAGTTCGGACCCGCGGCGACGCCGAACGTGTCGATCGCGAAGGCGAGATCGTCACCGTCGGCGTTGGAGAGCGCGGCGCGGAGTTCATCGGGCGTCCAGAGATAACTGAGTCCCTCGCGGGCGTCGACCTCAGCGTCGAGGGCGGAGCAGAACATGCCGCGCGGGTCGAGCATGTCGCGGAGAACATGGTCGCAGGCGCGGCGGGCTGCGTCGGCGTACTCGGTATCGGTGAAGGCGACCGCAGCGCGGGCGTAGACGCGTGCGAGTTGGGCGTTGTCGTAGAGCATCTTCTCGAAGTGCGGCACCGTCCACGAGGCATCGACGCTGTACCGATGAAAGCCGCCGGCGAGATGGTCGTGGATGCCGCCGAGCATCATCTGATCGAGCGTGAGTCGCAGGGCGTGGTCGATGGCGGCGCGGGTGGAGTCGTCGGCGGCGTCGCGGACATCAAGAAGAAGATCGAGGAAACACGGCTGGGGAAACTTGGGGGCCGAGCCGAACCCGCCGTGGGTGGCGTCGAGCGTGCGGAGCAGCAAGCCAACGGCGTCGGTGACGTGTCGCGCGCCGACGCGGGCCCGCGGCGGCGCGGCGGCGAGACGCTCGGCGAGGGCGCGTTCGATGGCGTCGGCCTGGGAGAGGACCGACTCGCGTTGCGTCGACCACGCGTGGGAGATGCCGTCGATGACCTGATGAATCGAGGGTGCGCCGTGGCGCGGCTCGGGCGGAAGATAGGTGCCGGCCCAGAAGGGGCGGAGGCGCGCGGGTTCAAGGAAGATGTTGAGCGGCCAGCCACCCTGGCCGCGGATGAGGAGCAGCGCGTTCATGCACAGGTCGTCGAGGTCGGGGCGTTCTTCGCGATCGACTTTGACGCAGACGAAGTGGCGGTTGAGTTCGGCCGCGATCAGGTCGCTTTCGAAGCACTCTCGCTCCATGACGTGACACCAGTAGCAGGTGCTGTAGCCGATGGAGACGAACAGGGGGACATCGCGGCGGCGCGCTTCGGCGAAGGCGTCCTCGCCCCAGGGAAACCAGTCGACTGGATTGTGGGCGTGCTGAAGGAGGTAGGGGCTGGCCTGGGTGATGAGGCGATTGGCGGGGCGGGGAGATGTGGGCCGCGTGGAAGACATGGTCGATGGTAGAGAGAGGTGGCGGGCGAGAGATCAGCGGCGGAGTGCCATCCGCGAGATTCGTCCTCCCGCGATCCGGGTACCATCCCCTCCATGCCCGTCTTCCTGCGTTGGTTCCTCAACCTCGGACCCGTGAACCCCATCGCGGTCCGCCTCGTGCAGAACGGATCGCGCCGCATCCGTCACATGTACATCCGCTCGGCCTACCTCGCGGTGCTCATCCTCGTTCTGCTCTGGATGCTCATCAGCGGCGGCGGCGAACTCGACTATCGCGAACTTGCGCTCCGCGGCGCCGCCAGTTTCAAGGCCGTCGCGTACATCCAGATCGCGCTGATCTGCGTCCTTGCTCCTGTGTTCATGGCGGGCGCGATCGCACAGGAAGCCAACCCTCGCACCTGGGAGGTGCAACTCACGACGCCGATGAGCAGCCTCCAGATCGTCCTGGGCAATCTCATCGGGCGACTGTTCTTCATCCTCGCGCTGCTGGTCGCCAGCATGCCGCTCTTTGCCCTCACGCAATACTTTGGCGGCGTTCCGGGCACGTCGATCTTCGCCAGTTACGCCATCGCCGGTTGTGCCGCCCTCATCGTCGGCGCGATCGCCATCGCGCTCTCCGTGTCGCGTCTCGCCGGACGCCGCGCCGTCTTCGCGTTTTATGTGGCTGTCGTTTCGTACCTCGCCGTCACCGCCGGAGTCGACGGGTACATGCGCAATGCCGGTCTTGGCGCGTCCGGCGGCGGCGGCGTCACCATTCTCACCGCGATCAACCCCTTCCTCACCCTCAACGCGCTCCTTGATCCGACCGGCTATCCGCGTGCCGCCGTCGGCACGCACTCCGGCCTGCTCGCGTGGATGCTCGAGACGCCCGTCACGACCTGGTGCGTCGGCGCGTCCGCCCTCAGTGCGCTGTTGATGATCGCGTCCACAGCGACTGTTCGCACCGGCGGCCTGCAGAACGTCGTCGCAGGCGAGGGCGGGGTGCCCTGGTATCGCCGCATGTTCGGCCTCGGTCGCGCGGGTGCCGAGCATCGCCCGCCCCGCGCCGTCTGGGGCAACCCCATCGCGTGGCGCGAAGCCGCCGCACGCAACGCCACCCTCGGGCGCATCATCGCGCGATGGGCCTTCATCGGACTCGGCGCGCTCTTTGGCCTCATGCTGGTGATCTTTTTCCACGGCGGTGCGCTCACGGTCACCCAGTTTCGCCAGGCCATGCTCGCGACCATTTGGGGCGAGACCGCTGTCATCTCGCTCGTCGCGATCAACATGGCCGCCACCGCCATCAGCCGCGAGCGAGAGGACGGCACGCTCGACATCCTCCTCACCACGCCGCTCACGCCGTCGAGTTATCTCTGGGGCAAACTCCGGGGGCTCGTCGCGTATCTCGTGCCGATGATGGCCGTGCCGCTCGGCACGCTCGCCTTCGCCGCCGCCTATGTTGCCGCCGATGGCTTTGGTCGATCCGGCGGCGTGTCGCTCACCGAGAAACCCCTCAGTGGCGGCACCGTCATCGCGCCGGCGGTCCTCGCCGAGGGCGCACTCTTCGCCCCGCTCACGATGATTCCTTTCGTCGCCTTCTGCGTCATGATTGGCTTGCAACGCTCCCTCGGCAGCAAGGGCACCATCGGCTCGGTGGTCGGCACCGTCGCCATCGTCGGCACCGTTGCCGGACTCACCGGGCTCTGCGGTCTCTCCGGCGGCTCCAACATCGCCATCGTCGGCCCCGTCGTCGCCGCCATGAGCCCCGTGTCGCTTGTCTATTCACTCTTTGAGCCGGTGCGGGCGATGGACTCCACCGTCGGCGGCCAAGGTTTCGAAACGGCGCGCGTTTCGCTCGCCATCGGGTGCATCGCCGCCGGTGCCGTCTACGCGGGCGTGGTCTACGGCCTGCACGCCAACATGGTTCGCACGTTCGATATGACCGTCCGCAAACTCGCGGGTGTGAAGTAGCGTGGTGGCAACGATTCGAGTGTCGCCGCGATCGGCCCATGTGAACACGGAGTACGGCAGAGGCGATCGCTGATCTCCGGCGCGAGAGTGCCGCCTCGTGCGCGGACGTGTTCGTGCCCGTTCGCGCTGGTGCGCTCCCCGCGTCGGGGAGGATGTTCTACGATTGTCGTGTGAATCCCGACGACGACGTGTGCCTGTGCTTCCATGTGCCGCTGCGGAAGATCCGCACGTACCTCGCCCGCGAGAATCCGCCGGTCGCGTCGCTCATCAGTGAGTGTCTGAGCGCCGGGACCGGCTGCGGCTGGTGCGTGCCGTTCCTCAAGCACTTGCACGCGCAGCACCAGAAGGGTGTGCCGCCGGACTTGCGGGTGTCTCCGGAGGAGTACATGAACGCGCGGAGCGCGTATCGCGCGACGAGCGAGCGCGACCCGGATGTGGTGGAGCGGGCGACGGGAGAGTGAGCGACTTATTGACGTTCTGCAGATGGGGGGAGGTCACGATCCGGCGTTGGCCTTTTCCTTCAGGAAACGGCGCCAGCGCTGACGGGCATCATCCGCGTCGTCGGAGCGGATCCCGCTCAGCGTGTATGCGAGCAGGTTCGGCCGCTTTGCTGGCACAGCACGACGCGAGGGCTTGACAGCTTCGACACGAATGGTGCCATTTGCGTCAATGATCACAACAATCTGGATCTTGCCCCCAGGAATGGGCACGGAGAAGCGTTCGCGCCTCGGCTTGCGAAGCGACCCCGTCGATGTCTTGGGTACTCGCACTGCTTTTTTCGCCATCGCACCCTCCCAAGAATCGCCATCGTCAGAACGTTGGCGCGAACGGGGAGGTGTCATACTGCTCGGGGCTTTTGCTTGCATCGGAGGTGTCATAGGCGGACCAACTCTCCCATTCTACTTTACGCACGTCCTGATACACATGTTCGGGTCGTGTTCCAACAACTTCAACGACGTACTTCGGTGAAACGTATCGGCCTTTGTCAAGAAAACGCCGCAGTACGCGGAAAAGCGACTCGCGCAGATCACACCGGACGAGTACCAAGTGGGCGTTGTACCCGATCGCGCTAAAGCGGCGCATTTCCTCGATCAGTTTGTCCTTTGACTTGCCGACTTTCGGATAGACGAGATTCATCCGCTGCGCGGCCGCACACGCGAGCAGGCCATTGGGCATCTCAACGATGTACGAGGATTCCTCTTGCAAGCGATGCGCGCCCTTGCCACCGCCATACTCGGGCAGCTTGGCTTTGACGTCATCAGAATCGATCACAACGGAGTGTGTCGCCTCCGCAAGCGGCTTTGAGATTCTCGATTTGCCTGTGCCGGGACCCCCAATGACAAAAAACACTTGTCGATCTTTGTTCAGTCCGCTATGGGGAAGGCCACCCCAAGCTCGCGGATCGCTCGCGGTTGCGCCGTCAGGCGTCTTCTTGGTGAGAATATCTTCAACAACGTCGGCGTAGCGCCGCAAACGTGCAGGCCCGCCCTCGTTTCCGGCGCGGCCCTCAAAGTTGACGAGCGTTTCGTTCATCTCGACGCCGTCTTGGTGCTCCTCTTGAGCAGCGATCGCTTGTGCGAGTTTGGCGACTTCGTCTGAGGTGAACCGATTGATCTTCTCGATGAAGCGACGAGCAGCGGCTTCGTTGCGCAGATTCTTCGGGATCGCCACAATGTTGCCGGGACGGTCCGAATGAGAATCGGAGATGGCTCGATTCCGCTTGGCCATTCGGGCAATGTAGCGGTTCTGGCTGCGGTTCGCAAGGCATCGCTGCGGAGGCCACGGCGATCGTCACGAGCTCTCGCTCAACTCTCTCAACGGAAGGACTTTGCGCGTCACGCTCACCCTCGACATCCGACAGAAGCGAATTCGGTAACCGATGGTGGTCGCTAGGCTTCACACCCCTCGAGTTCGACACCCCGAGGATCCGAAGCTGTCGAGAATCCGTACTTTCGGTCTGTGCCGAACTGGCACTCGCTACATTTCCCCATGCGCGTGCACCTCGTTCAACTCGATTGCGTGTGGGAGGATCGGGTCGCGAATCGTGCGAAGGTCGCCGCCATGCTCGATGCCGCCGACGTGCGGCACGCGGATCTGGTGGTCCTGCCCGAGATGTTCGACACGGGCTTCTCGTTTCGGCTCGATGTCACCGCAGACGCCGATCAGACCACGCTCGGGTTTCTGACCTCGCAGGCCCTCGAGCGAGGCATCACCATCGTCGGCAGTCGCAGCATCATCGCCGACGATGGCAAGGGCCGCAATCGCTGCACCGTTGTCGGGCCCACGGGCGTCGTGCTGTGCGAATACGACAAGATTCACCCCTTCTCGCTCAGCCCGCCCGGCGCGAGCCGCGAATGCGACGTGTTCTCCGGCGGCACGCGCGTCGTGACCACCCGAATCGGCACCGACGCCGACGTGTTCACGCTCTGCCCGACGATCTGCTACGACCTGCGCTTCCCCGAGCTTTATCGCGAAGGGCTCCGTCACGGCGCGGAGGTGTTCACCGTGATCGCCAACTGGCCCGAGGCGCGTGCCGCCCACTTTCGCGCGCTGTGCATCGCCCGCGCGATCGAGAATCAGGCCTTCGTGCTGGCGGTCAACCGTTGCGGGCGCGACCCGTCGCTCCGCTACATCGGCGGCAGCATGATCGTGTCGCCGTTGGGTGAGGTGCTCGCGGACGCGGGCGATGGCGAGCGCGTGCTCTCGGCGGAGATGGACGCGGCATCGCTGCGAATCTGGCGAGAGAAGTTCCCCGCGTGGCGCGATCGTCGACTTGGATGAACTCGCCTGTCGCTTGCGTCAACACCCGACCTCAAACGCCGCCACGAACGCATCGAAGTCCGTGAAGTCGAGGAAGCCATCGGCGTTGATGTCGCTGCTGGCGCTGCCTGCCTCGAACGCCGCGACGAACGCGTCAAAGTCGCTGAAATCGAGGAACCCGTCGTTGTTGAAGTCGGCGATGCACACGAAGGGCTCGACATCTCCGGTGATGACGACGGCATAGCCCTGCGGCCCGGTGGGGATGTTCGTGCCCAGCACCGCCGCGTCCCAGACACCAAGCGCGGGCGAAGCGATGATGACCTGCTCGACGTTGTTGATGGCGTCGGGCACGCCGCCAGTGGTGGATTCGCCGCCGCTGAAGACGTTGCCGAGGTACGACGCTGCAGGAGCATCAACGCGCAGATCGAGGTTGTTCACCGCCGCGCTGGAGGTGAACGCCGACGCGGGCGCGTCGTGCCACACGAGCGTGACCTTGAGCGGCTCGGCGGCGGAGCGCACGCGGAAGCGCAGGTCGGCGCTGGAGCCGCTGGTGAGTGCGCCGGTGCCAGCGTTGCGCACGTCCTTGATGACAAGCCGCCGCGTGTCGCCTGCGAAGTAGAAAGAGTTGTCGGCGAGGATGCGCCCCCAACCCTCCTGGGTGCTGGGATAGCCCGCAATGTTGGTGACGTCCACGGCGGAGTTGATGCAGACGGCCTTGAGCAGCGGGCCCGAGGGCGTGAACGCGTCGGCGGGTGTTGCGACGCCGCTGGGGTAGAACCCGCTCGTGAAGTACTGTCGCGCGAGTGTTGCGATCGCGCTCACGGCGGGGGTGGCCATCGACGTGCCTGTTTCCTGAACGACAGAACAGATGGTGCCCGCGGCCGCGGACTGAATGTTGCAGCCGGGAGCCATGATCTCGGGGCGGCGTCGCCCATCAATGGTGGGGCCGGTGCCACCGCCGCACCAGAAGTTCTGGATGGGCGTATCGCCGGTCGCGCTCACGGCGAGCACGTTCTTCGCGTTCTCCGGGTTGCGGACCAGCCCGCTGTTGCTGACGGAGAAGACGAGCAGGTTGTCGTCGTTGGTGAAACTGAACGAGTCGATGCCGCGGCAGGCGAAGTCGTATGCGTTGGTGGCGTCGGTCCCCCACGAGTTGCTGTGGACAAACGCGCCGAGCGAGCGATGCAGATCGAACATGTTGTAGAACGTTGTCTGCGAGCCGTCGAGCGGGTAGTACTTGGCGACGAGTTTGGCGGCGTAGGCGATGCCGCGCGCGCTGCCGGTGGTGACGACATCGCCAGCCAGCGAGCCGGCGGTGTGCGTTCCGTGGCCGTCGGCGGGGGGCAGGCCGGTTCCGCCCTCCCACGCGAGGAGTTTGCGATGGCTCGGGCCGGGGTTGGTGTTGGCGTTGTCCTTGAACGAGCAATGGTTGATGTCGATCCCGCCGTCGATGTGTCCGACGATCTGGTCCTCGCCGTGGAGGCCCTTGTTCCACAGCGGCGTGTTGTTGGCCAGGTTGCTCTGCACGATCCATCGCACCGTGGAGTTGCGGAGCGAGTACTCCGGCGAGTCCTCGATGATCTGAACGCCCGGAAGGGCGGCGACGTCGGTTGCACGAGCCAGCGGCATGGTGACCGCGTACGCGTTCGCGCGACCGTCACTGCCGAGGTTTGTCAGCGCGACATCGCCCATCGTGCGGAGCGCGGCCTCGGTCGTTGCGCCGTCCACACCGGGATAGAGCGTGATGACGGCCTGCACCTTGCCCGCTTGGGAGAGTGCGACGCGATCGGCGGAGACGTACTGGCGCTGGCCGAGTTCGGGGTCGATCTTCCACGCGGGCTGCGGCATGTACACACCGCGTATGAAGTTGAGTGCGGTGAGTTGTGCGGTGGTCGTGCGAGAGAGATCGGCGACGAAGGCGTTGTCGGGGAGATACTCGACAAGTCGCGCGCCAGCGGCCTCGATCGCCGTGCGTTGTTCTTCGGTGAGCGGCTCGGCGAGCGTGACGATGTGTCGCTCCGTCGCGGCAAAGGCGACGCCTTCCTGCGCGAGCAAATTGACCAGCGACGAGGCCTTGACATCGCCGATACGCAGACGCAGCGTCGGGTCTGTCATCGGAGCGCGGATGGCGGGCTCGGCGATCGTAAGACCAGCGCAGAGCAGCAGCGTGAGCATCGCGGCACTGTCGCGTACGCCATGTCGAGCGGTCGAGCCGGCGGCATCGGCACGGAGCAGCGTGGACGGACTCGTGCCGAGGTGACGACGCATCTGGAGACTCCTGACAATGGCGCAAGCGGACGGGGCGCGAAACAATCGTGCTCTAAAAATCGGCGGTACCAGCAAGAGGACCAAGCCCGAATCGGGCGCGTGCGAAAGAGGGCGACGTGACCGCCCGAGCGACCGATACGCTCGCGACGAACACCCGGTTTCAGGATAACCCCTGAGGTCCGAAAACCAAACTGAATCTTCAAGGGTTTCCCCGAGCCGGAGGCGACTTGCGGCCGTGCGGCTGCGTGACGAGGCAGTGATTGGCCATTCGGGCACGCTCTTTCTCCGTCCAATCTTCGCGGGCAAGTGGAAGACCTGACGCGCGCGGCGAACACTCCTCGGCCGCTCCGCCGCGGCACATGAACAGGGAAAGAGAGAGAGAGCATGCGCAACTGGAATGGTCGTTCGATCGCGCCCCGCGCGATGTCGCTGTTGGTGTCGGTCGTGGTCGTCACGTCGGGGGCACACGCCGCCGTGCAGTACGGTTACGACGACGGCACCGGCAGTGTGAACATTGGGCCCGCGTTCCTGGGCCAGATGCTGTGGGGCAACTATTTCTACACGCAGAGCAGCGGCGGCATCGCTCAGGACACCATCACGCAGGTGTCGGTCGCGTTCGGCAACATTGCCGTGGGTCGAACCGTGACCCTATGCGTCTTTGAAGACCCCGACGCCGACGGCGATCCGGCGAACGCTGTGATCCGCGCGACCGCCAGCGGCCTGACAAGCTTGCCCCGCACCAACACGTTCATCAACTATGACGTGGCGGCCACCAAGATCAGCAGCGGCGCGTTCTTTGTCGCGGCGCTCATGGACATCACGAGTACGAGTACGACGTCCGCAGGCGATCGTCCCGGACGACTGGACCCACAGACGAACTCGGGGCGCTCGTGGTACTTCGCCGACAGCGTGATGAATCTGAACAACCTTGGCGGGTCGCCGATCTCGCTCAACATGGCCAACAACGCGATCCCCGGCACATGGATGGTGCGAGCGACGGCGATCCCCGCACCCGGAGCCGCGGCTGGTGTTGTGCTCGCACTGGTCGGGTTTCGTCGGCGTCGTCGGGCGTAGCGACGGGTATTTGAAGAATTCTGTACATTCGGTCACACGCGGACGATTCTGTGGCGTCCATCTGTTGTCCCACCAACTCGGTGGGCGATGGAGGCCGTTGATGCCGCGTTTTTCAAACCGAACCCGACCGTACCGCATGACGCGTCGCGTGTCAGGATGTCTCCGTGTCGTGGGGCTTGCGATGGTCGTGTCAATGCTTGCGCCATCCGCGATCGCGCAACCCGAGCCTACGAAGCAGACGAGCGCCGTGGACGCCGGCGCGCTGCCGGGCGCCGTTTCGCCCAAGGACCGCAACGCCGCGATCAAGTACCTCGCGGTGTTCTCGCAACTGCCCAAAGCCGAGATGGTGTCGGGCATCGACTGGGACGTCATCGGCACGAGCCTGGACGCGAGCAAGATGCCCGAGGACTACAAGAAGGTCGCCGCGCTTGTTGATCGCGAGCAGATCGACGCGCTGCGCCGTGCCACCGCGCTGAACAAGTGCGACTTCGAGAACCACTACGAGGAAGGCTGGGCGATGCTGTTGCCGTCGCTGGGGCGGTTTCGGCACGCGGCACGACTCATGCGCGTCGACACCCGAGAGGCGATGATCCGTGGCGACCTTGATCGCGCCACCGATAACATCGTCGCGCTCTTCCGCATGGTGGATCATGTGACGCGCGATCCGATTCTGATCTGCTCGCTCGTAGGCAATGCGATGTCGGAGTACTACCTCGGCGAGGTTCGCACGCTCATCAACGCGCCCGGTGTCACCCGCGAACAGAAGCAGCGCATCGCCGACGCGATCCGCGCCATGGGCGATGACCCCTTCAACGCGCGCGGCTCGGTCGAAGGTGAGCGATCGCTGAGCCTCAAGTGGATGCGAGATGTCGTTCGCAACAACCCCGACAATGGCAGGGCCAAGATCGTGGAGGCGATCGGACTGTCCGGGGACGCGCAGAACGACAGCCCCGAGCACGCGCTCGTGCTCAGCCTCGGACGCGAGGAGTTGCTCGCGTTCATCGACTTGGCCGATCCGGTGTACGACGACATCCTCGCGGCGTGGGACACGCCCGATGCCATCGATCGTTTCAAAGAGATCGAAGCGAGAATTCAATCCGGCGGCTATGGGCTGTTCGCAAGCATTTTCGCTCCAGCGTTCTCAAAGGCCCGCTACTCGACCAGCCTCGGAGAACTGCACCTGCGTCAACTGGTTGACGACCTCGAATCACGCCCCGCGAAGGTCGCTGCGCCTGCCGTGTCACCCGCCCCCTCGCCAGCGACATCGCCAGCGAAACCCAGGTGAGTCGACTGGCGGCGTTGGTGCCCGGCAATCGTCTCCACCAGAAGTTGTTCCACCTTGACGTTTATCGGATCGGAGTCCTCGCATGTCTCTCAATCAGACTCGGCACACCCTCGCGACCTTGGCCACCGTTCTCGCGTTCGTCGGCGGAGTTTCTGCCGCGGCCCGCGCCCAAACCGCCCGCGATGCCGCCGCCACGCCGATACCGACCGGCGCAGTCGACGGCGTGAAGTCCCATGTATTTCGGCAGATCGCGCCGAAGTGGGCTGTGCTTCCGGAGCAGCGCAACGCCGCATTGTTCTATCTGTCGGCAGACCTGTCGAACGTCGATGCGAGGGCCTTCACGTTTGTCGATGTCGACGCCGCGGGGAAGGACGGCCTCGGCGACAGTCTCGACCCAAAGAACCAACCCAAGGAGTGGGCGAACACGCCGCCGCTGGATTCTGGACTTGAGTCGCGCATCGTGGCTGCCGCGAACCTCGCGCGTTGCGACTTCGAGATCGAGTACGAGCGCGGCTACAAGGCCGCGGTACCCGGCCTGCAGAACATGCGAACCGCGGCCCGCCTGCTCCGACTCGGCACGCGCGTTGCCCTGATGGAGCTCGAGCGCGAGGGCAACCACGAGCGTGCCGCGACCAACATTGCGGCCATGTTCCGCATCGCACGCCACGCCGCCGACCAGCGCACTGTGATCTCATCCCTCGTCGCGCGGCGAATCATGGAGATGGCCTTCCGCGAGACGCGACTCCTGCTCACCACGTCGGCGGCGACCCACGCCAGCGGCGAGACGATCCGCGCCGCCATCGACGAGTTCGGGCCCGACCCGCTGCGCCGATTTGCGGCCCTCGACACGGAGGAAGCGGCGATCGTGAAGTTCTTTGCCGATCACGCCGCCGCCAAGGAGCCCGGCGCATCGCTCGCGGCAGCGCTAACTGAATTTGGAGCACCCGCCGACGGGCCCGCCGCGAAGAATGCCCGCACCGCAACTCGCGCTGATGTCTTGGCATCGAGAGACCGCGCCCGCGCGTTCTTCGAGTCTGTCCGTGCGGAGTGGAATCGCCCCGGCGCCGATCGCCGTGCCGGCTTTGTCGACGCGCAGGTGCTTGCGATGAAAAACGAGGATCCGCTGAAGACACTGCTCCCCGCGCTCGACTCGATGGGCCAGCATTGCACAACCGGGGAGGAAGGGCTCGCGACACTTGCGAAAGACCTGAAAACCCGCCTCACGCGCCCGGAGCCGCAGCCGACCAAGAATACCGGTGACGAGTAGCCGCGCGAGCAGCAGGTGCTTTTCCTGCGGTCGCCCCCGCTCGCGCACATCGGCTGCGGACGAACATGGACGCCGACGATTCACAACTTCTCGCACTCACCCATCGCGGGAATGACGCGGCCGCTCGCGAGTTGTGGCGCCGCTATGCCGCCCGTCTCACGGCGTACGCGCGGGCCATTGTCGGCGAGCAGTCCGCGTCCGACATCGTGCAGTGCGTGTTTGTTGGCGTGCTCTCGCTTTCGCGGGCGCACGTTCTCGCGATCCGTGACGTGCCCGCGTATTTCGTCGGCGCAATCCGCAGGGCGACGATCTCGCACGAGCGAGAACGACTGCGGCGATCCACGCGCGAGCGCGGCGAACTCGCGCAAGCCCGTCTGCGTGCTCGCGCGGCGCAGATCGACGACCCGCACATCACGCTCGATCTGCGAGCGGCCGTCGATCGCCTGCCGCGACGATTGCGTGAGGTGCTCGTGCTCAAACACCACGCAGGGCTGACGTTTGACCAGATGGCGATCGCGCTGGATTGCAACCGCAGCACGCTCGCGTCGCGCTATCAGGACGCGCTCCGCCAGTTGCGCGCGGTCTGGTCCGTCGGCGAACTTGGTGGACCTCACGACACCCACGAACCCACGCCTTCGACCTGCGCGGCGACTTCGGAGAATGGCAAGCCCGCCATCGCCGCAGCACAAGACCCGTCCGCAACGACCAGTTCCCTTTCGCGCATCGGAGGTGTGCGATGACCCACCAACGCATCGGCCACGAACACGCCCGCATCACGCCCGACCCGGCTGTCGCAACCATCGTCGATGCGCTGGAGCGCGACGCGTCGCGCCTCGCCTCAACGCCGACGCCCGCGATTCCTGACGCCTTCACGATCGCCGTGACCCGTCGTCGTTGGGCCCGGCGCGCACCCGCCGCTGCGGGCATTGCTCTGGTCCTTGTCGGCGTCGTCGCGTTGGCGCTCTCGACGCGCGACAGTACCCCGCCAGATCTACGCCGCGGCGACGACCCGTTGGTCGAATCCACCACACCTTCGGCGGCAGAACTCTCACGAATGAATCGCGGTCGGTCCGGCGAGCGACTCATTCTTCCAGATTCGAACAATGCCCCGGCCCCAAACGTCACCGCCGGCACGCGGTCAGATTCGCCTGCTGCGGCCACCGTCGTCAAGTAGCGGCGGAACCGGGAGTGCGGAGATTCTTTGGCTCATTTGGAACCGTGCCGACTCCGGCTGCCTCCAACATGTCAGCGGCTGCGCGCCGCCAACGTTGGAGTTCACCCGATGAGCACCCCTATGAGTTCGCTTCCGACTTCCACGATAACCTCCGTCGCGTCTTTTCAGACTCCATCCTCAGCCCGCGACAACGGCCCGGACGGGACCGCGGCAAGCCATCCGAACACCGCAACACCACCCCAAGTTCGTGCGTGGCTGGATCGCGGCGAGGCGGTGCTGCTCGATGTGCGAGAGCCGGACGAGTTCGCGCGTGAGCGCATCGCCGGCGCGACACTGTTCCCGCTCTCGAAGTTTGATGCCGCCGCCGCCCTCGCCGCCGCGCGCCCGAACCAACGGCTTGTCGTTCAGTGCAAGAGCGGGAAGCGAGCCGCCGACGCCTGCCAACGCATCGGGCATCTCGCGACGACGCCGAATGTCGTCCTTCTTGCTGGCGGCATTGAAGCATGGAAAGCCGCGGGGCTCCCTGTTGTGACGGGCGCCGGCGTCTCTCGCCTCAGCATCATGCGCCAAGTGCAACTGGTCGTCGGCGTCACCGCGCTGGTTGGCAGCGTGCTTGCGTGGCTCGTTCATCCCGCGTTCGTCGTGATCCCCGCGTTTCTGGGTGCCGGTCTCACGTTTGCTGGAGCGACTGGAACTTGCGCTCTCGCCACGATCCTCGGTCTGATGCCGTGGAATAAGGCCGCGGCGTCGCTCACAGCCAGCCCTGCGCGAGATTACGCCGATGCCACCTGTTGCAAACCCTGAAAAATACTCTCACCGGTGCGACACGTGTCGCGCTGGCATCTCTGATGTGTTCGAGTGAATCACTGGTCAGCCCCCGGCCCACGCCGTGCGGCAGGAGTCTCTTTCATGTTGCATGACGCGAAGAAGTTCTACGAAACCTGGCCCGCCACCATGAACGCCACCAAGGCGATGAACCCCGACATCGCCAAGGCCTTCGGTGGATTCTTTCAAAGCCTGATGAAAGACGGTTCCGCCGAGGGCGGCCTGGATGTGAAACAAAAGGAGTTGATCGCGCTGGGCATCGGCGTGACCGCGCGCTGCGACGCCTGCATCTACTCCCACATTGAAAAGTGCCTCAAAGCCGGCGCAACACGCAAGGAGATCATGGACGCCGCCGGTGTCGCGGTGATGATGGGCGGCGGGCCGGTGTACACCTACACGACCGTTGTGGCGGCGGCCCTGGAACACCTGGACAAGCCCGGCGCGTGAGATTCAGCGCGAGGTCCGGGCCGGTTTGGGCTTGCGCCCGCGACGCGGCGCGTTGCTGGCACGCTCCGCCGCCGCACGCTCCGCGATCGCCCGCGCGATGCGGGCTCGCACGCTCTCGGGCATTGCGTCGCCATCCGCCGACGCGTGCATCTGGGCGCACGCATCCTTGACGAGGTCCAGCTCGCGGAAGACGGCACGGCATCGGTCGCACACCTCTGCCTGGGGGATGCGCCCGCCTCCGTCGCCGCGATCCATCGCTTCGAGTTTCGCCTTGAGAAGATCGAGACACACCTGTTTCTCATAGACGGGCGCTGGGGCGGCGACGCCCGCGGCCTTCGACGTCATCGCCTTGCGCAGGGCGAGCCGGGCTCGATGAATCCGCGTCTTGACCGTGCCCTCCGCAATGCCCAGTGCAGCGGCCACGTCTCGCGTGTCCATCTCAAGCACGTCGCGCAGCACCGTCGGCACGCGGAGATGCTCGGGCAGGCGGGCGATTTCGCGTTGCACACGCTCGATCGCCTCTCGGCGCTCTGCGGTCGCGTCTTCGCGCACCGCCGCTCGCATCACGGTCGTTTCGCTCCATGGCAGGAGTTGCGACATCGCGGGGACGCGGCGATTGGTGCCGCCCTTGCGTCGCAGCCGCGCCTTGCACGAACGGGCGGCGATGGAATAGAGCCACGTCGCGGGGTTCGCCTCGCCGCGGAAGGTGTGCCACTTCCTAAACGCCTGCAAATAGACGTCCTGCACCATGTCCTCGGCGTCGGCTGCGTTGCCGCACATCCGCAGCGCGAGCCCGTGGAGTTTCGCCCCGTGCGACTTCAGAAGGGCCGTCACCGTTTCGCCCGCGCTTGTCCAGGGCACTGCAACGGCGTTCTGGGGCGAGGTCGGCGCGGTCCGCATCGTCTTCGATCCGGTCATCGTGGCGATTATAGTTCGCGGGCATCGATTGGCGTCGCACGGAGCATCGACGCCTCGCACGCGCTCGCGGACTGACGGCGACGCGGGCCGGCGACCGCAACCAACATCGCGCCGCAGCGACAATGCGAACGCCTTGCTCCTCGCTCGTTTGTTTGTGTCTCGCAACGCGATCGCACTCGGGTTTTCATTTTGCATTCTCGGTTGACAGATCGCGTGTTCTGAATTCAATGGGATAGAGAGACGACGAGACCCGCGATGCGCACGCCGCGTTCACGCAGCGCACACCGTGCAGCCTTCCATCAGCAAGAAAGCAGGGACATCATGACGCTCACCAAGTCAAATCTGATTGCGTACGCAGTCGCGCTGTTGACCGCCAGCGGTACGCTGGGCAACGTTCGCTTTGAGAGCATTCGTGCAACCATCTACGCCAACGAATGGGGCTGGCCCGGCGTCGGGATGCTTCAGACCAACCTCTTCGACAGCATCTACATGGATCCATACACGCAAATGTCTGAGACCGAATACGTCTGGGCAACTGCCTCGTTCACCGCTGGCGGTCAATCAATCGACGCCGGAACTGGCCGCTACGCGCGGATCGACGGTCACGGGTACACGTTCACCAGCATCTCACAAGGTCTCGCAACATCGGAGGTTGACCTTTGGTTCACCGTGCCCCTCTTGGAGAACGGCGGGACGTTCTCAATCTCGTGCAAGGGTGCCGACTCCTACGTTCAAATCTTTCATGGCGGCGGCCTCTTTGCAAGCGTTGCAAGTGGCGGGTCACTGAGTGGCCGTCTGTGGGACGCGAACAGCTATCACCTCAGGGCCTACTGCAGCGGCAACAACGCCGACTTCTCATTCGCCGTTCCCTCCCCCGGCCCACTCTCCCTCGCGTTGCTGGGTGGTGGCCTGCTCTGCCTGCGGCGGCACCGTGGCCTGTGAGGTGCGAGCAGTGTCGAGTGATCTAGATCAAACTCTTTCGCCAGCGTCAATGCGAACGTCGTGCGTCGGGGCGGTTTGCAGGCGTGTCGCACACTGATTGCACTCGGGTTTTCTTTTGCGAATCGTGTGTTGACGAACTCGGTGGCGTGAATTGAATGGTACATGTGGTCCGGGGCGCGACAGCGCAGGCCACCCCACAGCCCGCACGCTTCGCGCTTCGGACCCGCCTTGCGGGCGCAGTATCGGTCGCGCGAATGTTGGTTTCGAAGACTGCATTGCGCGACAAGTGAAAGGAGGCGGCAGATGCAATGCCGCACGCATCAAACGTGGCGCGTGGCCGCAGGGCTCGCGTTCGCACTGCTTGCCGGGAGCGCGCAAGCCCAGTGGAGGTACGACTCGGACAAGGTGCCCAACCAGACGCCCGCCAATAAGACGGTCACGCTGAAAGCCAAGAAGGTGTGGAAGAACCCCGACGCCCAGTGGGACTGGAACTGGCTGGTCGATACCTATGCCAAGGAGAAAGCCGTCGTGGACGACCCCGCGGCCGACAGCGGCACGCTTTCTGGCTTCGGCACCACGCCGCTTATGAAGAAAGAGTCCCACGCCGTTGCCGGCGGCAGCACCGGCAACGCGTACTCGTCCGGCCAGGTTTCAAAGGCCGGTGACTGGTTCACCGGGAAGGTGAGGGTGTGGGGCGACGGCACCGTCGGCGACGCGCCGGCGGCCAGTTCTGGACAGAGCATGTCCAAGCTCACGATGCGCGTTGTGAACAGGGGTGCCGGTGGTACGATTCTGGCAAAAAGCAAGTGGCACACTGCTCAAGCCAGCGGCCAAGCTGGTTCCACGGGAAAGGCCTCGGTCAAGGATCCGATCCACTTCTCGCTCTTCGATAACACCAACGACCTGTGGCTCTTCGATGACGATCTCTGGAACACACTCTGCACCGTGGATGGGCCTGGCGAAGCATGGATGGATGACGGCACGTTCTCAACGGGCGGGCTTGGTACGGGCTCGCTGTCCATCGCTGCGGGCCATGCGCTGATGGGGGGTACCGGCACCATCTCGCTGACTTGGAGCAGCGGGGTCATCACCTCCGCGTATGACGACGGCATCTTTGATGGCGTGCTGCCGATCGTGGGCGCGTCGTCGCTCGGAGCCTTGTTCCACATCGGCGACGCCGAAGGCGCCATGGCGTTCGATTTTGATTTCGGCGGCGAAACCGACGCTGGCTACGCCTGGAATCTCGACATGGGCGTCGGCGGTGAGGGAGAGGGTGCGAACGTCCCCGCGCCTGGCGCTTCGGTGCTCGCGCTCGTCGGGCTCGGCGTTCTCGCGTTCCGTCGCCAGCGTGCGTAACGCCATCTGGATCGAGCGCGGCGACATGCGGGGACGACTCGCGAGCGTGAAGGCGTAGAAGGCGGCCCGCGATCGATGTTCTGTGCGATCCGGCGTCCATGCTTGCGGAGTGTCGGGCGCACAAACCAATCGGGGTGGACAGCGAAGAGGAGATCGGAGAGGAGAAGCGGAGAGGTCCGCAGGAGAGGCAAGGAGGAGAGACGAAGGCGAGCCCGCCGCGGCGTGCGAGGGAGGCGCGTGCCGCGCGGGCAAGCCCGAGACCCGCAAGACCACCAAGCGCGGTGCGCTGGAAAGAGCAGGGGAGACCGCCCAGGAGAGAGCACGCGCGGGGGAGAGAGACACGCCCGGCGGCATGGGAATGCGCCCGCAACCATGCCGCCGGTGTGGCGTGCGCGGGATTCCCCATCTTGACCAGTTCACTCCGTTCGCGGCGGCACGATCGACAGCGGGGTTGCACCCTGCGATACCATCTCGACATGTCCACTCGTAGGCCCACGGACGGCGGCCCATCTCCCGGCGAGACGGCCTCAAACTCCACCAAGCCCACCAAGCGCCGCGTGTCCTACCCCGGCGCGGTCGATCGCCTCATCTCCGAACTCGCGCGTCTCCCCGGCGTGGGCCGCAAGTCCGCCGAACGACTCGCGTTCTTCCTCCTCAAGAGTCGTGATGAAGACGCCCTCGCCCTCGCCGAGGCGATCACGGCGGTCAAGAAGTCCGTCCGTCACTGCACCATCTGTTCAAATCTCAGCGATGGCATCGCGTGTCTCGTGTGCGCCGACCCCGCCCGCGATCGCCGCACGGTGCTCGTCGTCGAACAACCCAAAGACCTCATCGCCCTCGAAGACACCGGCATGTATCGTGGGCTTTACCACGTTCTCCTCGGCAGGCTCAGCCCGCTCGACGGCGTCGGCCCCGAAGAACTCACCGTCGCCGACCTCCTCCTCCGAATCGACGACCCGGGCAAAAACCCCGGCGGCGTACGCGTCGAAGAGGTCATCCTCGGCCTCAACCCGACCGTCGAAGGCGACGGCACCGCGCTCTACCTCATGGAGCAACTCAAACCCCGCGGCGTGCGCGTCACGCGCCTCGCCCGCGGCCTGCCCAGCGGCTCCCAACTGGAGTATGTGAACAAAGCGGTGCTCGCGGATGCCATTGAAGGGCGACGCGCGATAGAGTGACGTTACTCCATGCGTTTCGACACCTCCCAACACATGCGTCTCGGCCAGCAGATGAAGCTGGCCCCCAGGATGATCCAGTCGATGGAAATCCTGCAGATGCCCCTCGCCGAACTCCAGGAACGCATCGAGCAGGAACTCGAGTCCAATCCCACGCTCGAACTCACCGAACACGAGGCCGACGAACGCGAAGCCCGCGAAGCCCGCGTCGAGTCCGAACGCGACGCCCGCGCCCTTGAACGCCCTGCTGACATCGACGAGCAGCACGGCACGCGCGACTTCGAACGCCTCGACGCCTTCGAGAACGACAACCCCGACGCCGCCGAGAACGAGTTCAGCGAGCGCCCCGACGAGCAGTGGGGCAGCGGCAGTGCGTCCGCCGACACCTATCGCGAGCAGTCCTACTCCGCGCCGCGCCAGGACGGCGAGCGCGACGCCAAGATGGACGCCATGGCCGCCGCCCCCGCCCGCGGCGCCTCACTAGGCGATCAACTCCTCGACCAGTGGTCGCTCACCGAAGTCGATGCCAAACTCCGCCCGCTGGGCGAACTGCTCATCGCCAACCTCGAAAGCGATGGGTACCTCCGAACACCCCTCGAGACCATCGCCGAGCGCGCCCCGCTGGGTCCGGACGGGCAGCGCCCGACCATCGAACAACTCGGCCGCGCGCTCCAAGCCCTCCAGCTCTTCCTCGACCCGCCCGGCGTCGCCGCCCGTGACGCCCGCGAATGCCTGCTGCTCCAACTCGACGCGCTCCTCGACGACAGCGGCGAGGCGGGCGAGCACGACGACAAGCGATGGCTCGCCGATTCGGAAGTGATCGACGACGCGCGGGTGCTGGTCCGCGACCACCTCGACGATCTGATGCAGAATCGCCTGCCGCGCATCGCCGAGCGCGCCGGGCTGACCATCGAGCGCATCCGCGGTGCGCTCGAGCTCATGAAAAAGCTCAGCCTCGCCCCCGCACGCCGACTCGTCAGCGACGATGTCCGTCCCATCGTCCCCGATGCGATCGTCGAATACGACGCCGAGGCCGATCGCTACGTCGCCTACCTGAACGAGCCGCGGATGATGAACCTGCGCGTGAATCAGGAGTATGCCAAACTCAGCCGCGACCGCGCCACGCCCAACAAGGACCGCGAGTTCCTCCGCACCAACCTCGGCAACGCCCAATGGCTCATTGACGCCGTGAACCAGCGCAAGGGCACGCTGCTCCGCGTCATCAACGTTGTCGTGCAGGAGCAGCGTGAGTACTTTGACTTCGGCCCCCAGGCGCTGAAGCCCTTGCCCATGACCCAGGTCGCCGACCAACTCGGCATCCACGTCGCCACCGTCAGCCGCGCGGTCGCCGAGAAGTACATCGCGACACCTCGAGGCACCATCGCCCTCCGCAAGTTCTTCTCCGGCGGCGTGCAGACCGACGGCGGCGAAGAAGTCGCGTGGGACGCCATCAAGGTCGCGCTGCGCGAGATCGTCGACGCCGAGGACAAGAAACGCCCGCTCAGCGACGAAGCCCTCGTCGATGAACTCAAGAAACGCGGCATCGAAATCGCCCGCCGCACGGTGGCGAAGTATCGCGATCAGTTGCAGATCCCGGCGGCGAGATTGAGGAAGACGTTTTGACTGGCAAGTGCTCCGCGAGAAGAGCCTTCGCCTCAAAGCGACGTCGGGACGCAGCCGCGCGTGGAGCGCAGTCCGTTGAGAGTGTCTCCCCCTCAGCATCCTCCCTCAAACGCCCCCACAAACGCATCAAAATCAGTGAAATCCAAGAAGCCATCTGCGTTGAAGTCCGCAGCGCTGCCCCCCGCTTCAAACGCCGCCACGAACGCATCAAAGTCGGTGAAGTCGAGGAAGCCATCGCCGTTGAAGTCGGCGGCACACGCGCCGCACGACCCATACGCCCTCGCAAGCGACGCCGCGGTGAATCCCGGTTTCAGCAACTCCGCAAGCCCCAGCCCGCCGATCGCGACATCGGGCAGCCCCGCCGAGTTGGGCTGATACGACAGATCGACATTCGAGCGTCGATAGAGAATGCTTGCGCCGCCGAGAAACGTCTGCCGCGCGCCCGTGCGATACGCGTGGTACGCGCCGACGGACTCGGGCGTCCACCCCGGGCTGGCCGTCGTGCCGCTCGCGAACGCCTCCAGACTCGTGAACGTCGCGACATCGCCTGGGTGATTGCTCAATGAGTCGGCGTTGTACCCTCCCCAATCGCTGCGCGTTGTCCCCGCGCTGAAGACCGTATTCCACCTCGGCCCGTTATCGTCCACCCACGCGCCGTGCGACAACCGCACGTTTTGCAGGTGCGTCTGCCACGCGGCATCGCCGCGCACCTCGCCGATCAACTGGTTCGCGTACATCGTGATGAACGCGGGCAGGAACGAGTTGGCGACGTTGGTCGCGGTCGTGCGCCCCGTCACGTTGCTCGCGCTGGGCCAACTCGCGCGACTCTTCCAATAGTTCCAGATGCCGGTGCTGAACGCGCTGCCGCCATAGGCCCCGACCTGCTCGGCCAACAAAATGCCCTCGTGAAAGCCCTGTGATGGCGACAGCCCGCCGCCCGCCGCCGCCCCGCCCAGATACATCCGCCCGCTGAAATCAAAATACGAATCCCAGTGGGTGATCGAGCAGATGATCGCGTCGGCGGCATCCTTGATCGCGACATCGCCCGCCCAGTGCTGCCGCGCCCGATCCGCCGCCAGCACGATCTTCATCGTGCTCATCGTCGCGAACTCCGGGTCCCAACCCGGTTTCACGCCACCGGTGTTGGGGTCGATCCAGTGTCGATAGATGCCATCGGCGGTGCGCGAAGGCATCACGCCGTCAGCGGCTTGCCCGGCGTATCGCTGCAAGATCGTGCGTGCCGTCGCCTGCGCGCTCGCGTCGCCGTTGATCTCTTCGCTGGCGATCAAGAGCAACACCGTCCACGCCGCGGCATCGGGCGTCGCCGGATGAAACCGCGTCCAACCCTGCTGCACATCCGCATCAATCACCCAGCCCGCCGGTCCGCCGCCCGCGCCGGGCCCGGTCGTCACCAGGCTCTTCGCGAAGTTGACGATCTGAATGAACTCGTTCTGCGTCCATGCCGCATACGACAATCGGGTGTCGGCGGTCTCGCTCACACGCTGCGCTGCCGCGTTGCCGCGCCCAAGCAACAGCGAGCCGTCGGCGGCGGGCACCAGATCACGCCAATCCGCGCTCGCGTTCATGTATGTCGTCGGCGCGAACCCCGCCGTGCCGCGCGCCATCGCGGGCGTGAGGTACTGCACGCTCGACGATGCTCCATCACTGGTCAGTGCATACAGCCCCGCAGTCGCGCTCCCGCCGAAAAACTCGCCGTACGCCAACGAACGCAGATTGCTGATCGTGCCGACGCTCGTGAACGTGAGGCTATTGCTCGTCGTGATCGGCGCACGGCTGATTGCGCTGCTCGCCGATGCATACAGCGTGCTCGTGCCGCGATCGATCGCCAGGCCCGTGACGCTTTGCCCGCCGACCAGGCTCGCGAAGTAGAGCGGCGTGCCAATGGCGTCGTTCATCTGGGCGCGATAGCCGCGCACGCCGCCGAGAAAGCCGACATAGAGCCGCCCCTTGTAGTGGGCCATGCTGCCGTGCGTCGGCGCGTCCGCCGCGCTCAAGTCCAGCCGCGCAAACACGCCCAGTGTGTCGGCCAGCACGTCGTAGCGCAGGATCGCGTCGCTCGGTTGGCCATCGGTCGCGGCGTTCGCATCATGGACCGCGACGAACAGCAGCCGCCCGGAATCGCTGAACGCCAGCGATCCCGGCCCGTCGCCGGAAGCGTCGAGGTTCATCCAAGGCACCAGTGCCGCAATCTCAGCCCGCGTGATCGTCCGCGCGACTCCGCCGTCGACGTCGTGAATCGCGACACTGTCGCTTGCCAGGTTGCCGACGGCCCACCGTCCCGACAAGGCCGCCGCCGCCACCGCTGACGAATCGCCAGCCGCGCCAAACGGCGCGAGCGTCGGTGCAGCGGCAGCACTCGAAACCAGCACCATGGCGACGAGACCAAAAAGCGAACTCAGCACCCCGCCCCGCGGCGCGCACCGATCTCCCGCCGCCAGCCCCCGCGAGACGGACCCAGAACTCCATGAAAGCGATTTCATCTTTGACCAACCTAGCCGAAAGCGCTCCGCGCGCCAAACAAAAACGACCCGGATTTCTCCGAGTCGTCATTCGATCGCTTGGCGGCTCAGATCGCCCCTCTCACGCCCCCGGGCTCGTCGTCTCCGCGCCCTTCTCGGGCGTGCCACCCTCCGGAGTCGCGGGCGCATCCGGCGTGCTTGGTGTGTCGGTCGACTCTTCATCGGGCACACCGGTCGTCTGGCCCGCCTTGGGGAGCAACTCGATAAACGCGCCCGTTCCACTCAGGATCGTCAGGTTCGACCACATCCCGTCGCCGGGCTTCTTCGTGTTCCCCGGCTGCATGTGCAACACGATCAGCCGCGGGCCATTCGCAAAGTTCCCCGGCACCGGGATGATCGTCCCGGAGGGGCCGCTTTCGTTGACGTTCTTCATCGCCTTGCCGATGGCGGCATAACTGGTCCATACCTCCACGACGCTCGTGGGCATCCCCTGATACGCCCCCGCGTCCGTCTGATACGCGTTGCGGAACGCGTCAAACTGCGCGTCGGTAATCGTCGGGCCGATGACCGGGTTAAACCGCGTCCGGGCGGCGGCGTAGTTCTTCCCTTCGATATCACTCAGCATCTGCGACGTCGGCTCGATCATCTCCGTCTTCATCGTCGACCAGACCTTCATCATGCCCAGTCCGACGCCCGCCCAGATCATCGAGAAGATCAGCCCCAGCACGATCCCCGCGATCGCCATTCCGCGACCAGACAGCCGGCCGCGGCTCGCGCCGATCACGATCAGACCCGCCACGCCCATGATCGAGCCGATCAGCCCCATCCCCGGCACAAAGCACAGCAGGGAGAACACCAGCGCGAAAATCGCCAGCAGGCTCACCCGCTCGGGAGCCTCAAAGATCGGAGCGTCGTCGCCGAGATCGAAGTTCGCAGTCGTCATGGCCAGAGCATACGCCAAGATGCGCCCGGAAACGGCCACCCGCGCCGCCAACGCCGAACGCCTACCGCAACTTGTTCGGAAAGGGTCCGCACCGGTTTCACCCCTTCCGCCCACGCCGGGCCCGACTTGGACGTAGCATCCTGTTGTTTCGCGCGGAGGTTGTGCCATGCTCGTCCGTGATCTCGTCCATGCCGTCAAGCAACTCGCGCCTAAGGCCTTCGCCGAAAGTTGGGACAAGGTCGGTCTGCTCGTGGGCCGAACCGAGTCGCCCCTCCGCGGCCCCGTCCTGCTCACCATCGACCTCACCGAGCGCGTCCTGGACGAGGCCCAGAGCCAGAACGTCTCTGCGATCATCGCCTATCACCCGCCGATCTGGGAACCACTTGCTCGCCTCACCGACGAGTCCGCGCGCCAACGCATCATTCTCCGCTGCGTGGAACTCGGCATCGCCGTCTACTCCCCACACACCGCGCTCGATGCCGCGCCCGGCGGCGTCACCGACTGGCTCTGCGAAGGGCTCTCCGGCGGCAACGGCAAGATCGCCGGCGATTGCCGCGCCCTCACGCCCCACGCCAAGAACGATCCAACCCAGGAAGTCAAAATTGTCACGTTCGTGCCCCAGGACGACGTCGACAAGGTCCGCAACGCGCTCGCCTCGGCCGGCGCGGGTCGCATCGGCGCGTATCAGGTCTGCTCGTTCGCCACCGAAGGCCTCGGCACGTTCTTGGGTGACACCACCACCAACCCCGCCGTCGGATCGCCCGGTCGCCTTGAGCACGTCGCCGAACGCCGACTCGAAATGGTCTGCTCCAAAGCCGCGCTTCCTCTCGCGATGGAAACGCTGCGATCGTTCCATCCGTATGAAGAGCCGCCGATCGACGTGTATGAACTCATGCCGCGCCCCGACCGCGCCACCGGCGCGGGGCGGCGACTCGTGCTCGATCAGCCTGTCACGCTCTCCGAACTCGCCGACCGCTTCCGCACATTCCTCAAGACCGAGCGCATCGCGATGGCCGACGTCGCGCCCGTCGGCGGCGTCTCGACCGTCCGCACCATCGGCGTCGTCCCCGGCGCGGGGTCGTCGCTTCTCTCCCTCGCCAAGCGCGAAGGCTGTGACGTCTTCGTCACCGGCGAGATGAAGCACCACGACATCCTCGAATCACTCCACCAAGGCATGTGCGTGCTGCTCGGCGGACACACGCCCACCGAGCGCGGCTACCTCCCTCGCTTCGCCGAACGACTCGCCGCCCTCATGCCCGGCGTCCGCTTCGTCGTTTCCACCGCCGACATCGACCCGCTTGTGCTGCGCAAGGGCTGACCGCGCCAGTCTTCGTCTTCGCAGCCTGCGCTTCATCATGACCACATCGACCCGGCGCGGCACGCCCATGACCACCGCCGACTCCATCGCCATCCCCGCCTACGCCAAGATCAACCTCGCGATCCGCGTCGGCGGGCCCGAGCCCGCCACCTCATCGCACCCTGGATGGCATCGCATCGTCTCGTGGATGTCGCCGATCGCGCTCCACGATGACGTCACCGTTCGTTGTGGCGGCGAGCACGAGATCACATGGGCCGCCGACGCTCCGCGCCCGACACCCATCGACTGGCCGATTGAGAAAGACCTCGTCGTGCGCGCCATCGCCGCCATCGAGCGACACCTTGGACGCTCGCTGAACGTCAGCGTCGCCGTGCGCAAACGCATCCCCGTCGGCGGCGGTCTCGGCGGCGGTTCGAGCGATGCCGCCGCCACCCTCCTCGCCACCAACGAGCTCTGTCGCCTGGGCCTCGACGCGCGCACGCTGCGCCACATCGGCGCAACGCTTGGCTCCGATGTTCCATTCTTCATTGACGACGACGCGACGCACGACCGCGCACTCGCCGCCATGCCGCGCAGCGCCATCGTCGCGGACTTCGGCGAAGTCGTGCGGCGCGTGCCCACGCCTGTCGACGATCTGCTGCTCGTTGTGCCGCCCTTTGGCTGCGACACGCGGGCCGTCTATCGGGCGTTTGACGCCACGCCCGGCGCCTTGCAACGGTTCGACGTCCCCGCCGAGTCGTGCGATATGCAGTTCGTCGCCGAACGCGCGGCATCGTTTGCCGACGTTCCGATCAACGTGAAGTTCAACGACCTGTTCCTTGCCGCGTGCGCGGCACAGCCCGCGCTCGGGCCTTTCGTCGCTGCGCTCCGTGCCGCGCTGGCCCGCCATGCACCCACCGCCCGGTTCACGATGACCGGCAGCGGCAGCACGCTGCTCATCGTCGGCGCATCCGATGCGACAGCCCTCGCCGGCGAGCTCGCGGACAACACCGCGACGCGTGACGTCGTCATCGTCCCAACGCGCACCCTCGCTCGCGTCTCTTGACCTGCGATGTCGCGCGCCCTGCGTGGGCCGCCATGACCGTGTGCCGCCGCAGGAGTAGATCGGGCTCGCGATCGCAACCGACTCGTGCGGATGCCATCACGGATCGCATCACATCGACACGTCAGCCCTTGAGTCGCTTGCCGTCATCAAACTTCAGCCCGGCGCGGGCGGCGATGTGGGCGAGCTGCACCGAGTTGTAGCAGTCGAGCTTTCGAAGGATCGACGCGCGATGGGTGTGAACCGTCTCGACGCTGCGATGGAGTTGGGCGGCGATCTCTGGTGCCGTGAGGCCGTGGCTGACCATGGCGAGCACTTCGAGTTCCCGCTGGGTCAGGGTGTCGAGGTCACCCAGATCCTGCTGGCTGGGATCAAAGTGGGCCGTTGCGGTCGCTTGCTCATCGGGTTTGTGCGTGAGCGATCGATGGTGAACGATGAAGAACTCTCGCGTCGTCGACGCGGCGGACTGGGGTAAGAGATGCATGTAGGCATAGACCTGGTCGCCGCCGATGATGTCGCGACTGATGCCGCTTTCCTCTCTCTGGGCCAGCTCTCGCATGAACTCGACTCGCGATGCCATGTAGCTCGAATCGGGCAGGTCGCGGAGCACTTGGCCGACTTGCCAGTGCAGCCCGCCCACGCACGCGTAAAGCCGACGGGCCGCTTCGTTCGCGAAGACCAGCACTCCATCGGTGCCAAGGATGGTGACAGCGACGGCGCTTTCAACGAACAGGTCAATCGGAACAGTGTGGCGAGCCTCCCGCGATGGCTCCGACGATTCGTGTCTCATGCGCACCTCGAACCTTCGCCGCCGTCGCTCGGACCCGAGCGGGGCGCGAAAGGACCAGCAGTCGGCGTGCTGTAGTAGGCAGTGCGCTTCGAGTTGGGACCCAGTTGTAGACACGCGGCACTGTAAATCCCCCAATCTAGTGAGAATCGCGGAGAGATCGACAAGATCGTGAGACAGGCCGCGAACGTGAGCCGTGCGGAGTGGCGGAACCAAGACCAGCGACGGTTCCGGCTTGCATCATCCCGAACTCATGACGCCGCCGTGGTCAACCCTGAAGTCGCTCGCCGTCTTCACGTTTCAGCCCCGCGCGCTGTGCGACCAGCGCGAGTTGCACCGCGTTCTGGCAGCCGAGCTTTCGCAACAGCGACGCCTTGTGTGTGTTCACCGTGTCCTCGCTGCGATGCATACGGTCGGCGATCTGGGCCGCCGTGAGACCTTCGCCGACGAGGGCCAGCACTTCAAGCTCACGCGGCGAGAGGAGTGCGAGCGGGCCGAGGTCCTGAGCGCTCGCGTCGTGGAAGTGGATGTCGTCGGGAAACTGGTCGTCGGTGACGGGACCGTGCTGCTTGTGCTGCATGACGACGAAGTGGCGGTGCGTTTCGCCCTCGTGTTTGGGCAGAATGCGTAAGTGCGAGATGTACTGCTCGCCGTTAAAAATGTCGCGGATCACCCCGCTCTGGCCTTCAGACGCGAGCCGACGGATCACCACCATGCGTTCGTCCCAGAATGCCCGCGGCTCCATGTCGTTGAGGTTCATCCCCGCGCGGGCCCGCGGCAGACCGTCGGTCTCCATCATTGCGAGCAATCGCTTGTTGAAATGGAGAATCAGGCCGTCGTCGCGGACGATCGCGCACGGCGTCGTGCTGTCTTCAAAGAACCTCAGCGGCACCGTCACCGAGGGTGCGATCTCAATGGCTTGGCGAAGCGCGGGCATCGTGTACCTTCCCCCCGGGCGTGGCCATCAATACTAGTGGCCTGCCGCGCTTATACATCCCGGGATACACCTGTTCGCGCGCAAAACTATCCAAAGGGCAATATTGAGGATATGTTTATACAGTATATAACAATCCGGAATCACAAAGAGTCGTGAAATACTTCCTCGGAGATCACTGGAAAAGGGGACTTTGAGCGTGAATCCGTCCAACGCCATTGATTGCACGGCAAGACCAGTGGATGCTCTCGCCGACGATGCGGTATCGAGAGTTTTCTCCGGTATATGACCTCGGCGAATCGACGCGCCCACATTTGGCGCGATTTGCCGCGATGGTGACTCGCATCGCGGGAATGCCGCTCATCCCCACCCACGATTGGACCAGCCAGGCTGCGGTCGCGATGTGCGGCGGCAGTGCGGACCACGCCGCCCTGGTTCGACTGGTTGACCCCAAGACGTGGCGATTGCTCCACATCGGTGCGTCTGCGGGTGCCGACTCGTCAGGCTCGACGGGTCTGCTGCTCATGCACGCCGAGCGGCTTTCTCGCAGCGGTGCGGTGCGGGCGGTGGGCGAGAACATTCTTGTGCCGTGGAGTGAGACGACGTGCCACCCGTTCCACGCCGCCGGGTTCGATGCGGGCGGCATCGTGCATGTGAGCGACGCGGTGCATGATCGGCTCGGCGTCTCTCTGCACATCTATCACCGCGGATCCGCGGTGGAATCGATCGAGGCCGAGATCGTGCGAGCGTCGTGCGTGATTCTCGCCGCGTCATTGCGACAGTTCACCAGCGCGATCGCAGAGCCGGATTGGCTTACTGCCAGAGAGACCGCGGTGCTGGAGCACGTGGTGAACGGGCACACCGCCAACGAGATCGCGGTGCTGCTGGAGCGCAGCCCGCACACGGTGCACGACCATCTCAAGTCGATCCATCGCAAGACCGGCGCGACCACCCGCGGCGAACTCATCGCCGCCGCGATCGGGCGACGAGCGATCAAACCCGCCGCATAGGCATCACTCCCACGCGATGCGCTCGAGCGCACTCACAAAGGCCGACGCGAACGCGCGACCATCACACAGCGATGAACGCAGCAGTCGCTCGCGGAGCGATGCACGATGCTTCGCCAGCGTCTCTGAATCTGCGCAGATGTCCGCGACGATGCTTGCGAAGCGCTGGGGCGAGTCGGCGATCCACTCTGCCGCGCCGATCGCGGTGAGCAGGCTCGTGCCGACGCGACCCGCGTGTGTCGTGCCTCGAAGCGTCACGACGGGGATCCCCATCAGCAGGGCCTCGCAGGTGGTGGTGGTGCCGCAGTACGGCATCGCGTCCAGCGCGACATCGACGTTTGCATACGCCGCGAGATGCTCGATGCGCCCCGGCTTCCAGCCCTCGCAGCAGATGCGGGCCGGGTCGATGCCGACCTCTCGAAATCGCAGCGAAAGATCGCGGGCGACGCCGGGGTCGCCCACGGCACGGTTCTTAAAAAGCAGCGTCGCGCTCGGCACGCCCCGAAGCACCGCGGCGTAGGTTTCCAGCGCCTGGCGCGTGAACTTGAACATCGTGTTGAAGCAGCCGAGCGTCGGGCCGCTCGCGCCCGCGCGACGCATCGGCAGATCGCTGACGAGTGGCGCGTCCTTCGGTGGGGCATAGCACACAAAGCAGCGATCGAGGCGAACCAACCGTTCGGAGCACGCGGCGTCAACGCCGCTCTCCATCGGATCGGTGATCGCATCCACCACCCGGACATCGACCCCCGGCGAGCCGGTGGTGTTGGGATACCCCAGCCAGGTGACCACCCGCGGCGCGGGACGATGTGCCAGCGCGGCGTGCGAGTGGTTGGGCGACAGGCCGTCGGTCTCGATCAAGATGTCCAGCGCGTCGGCGCGGATCAGATCGGCCAACTGTGTCGGCGGCATCGCGTGGCAGCGGCGAAACGCCGCGCATCGCGACGCAAGTCGCTCGCTGACTTCATCAAACTTGTCCAGCGTGTGGTACGCGAAGACGATGGCGCGGCTCGGGTCGAGATTCGCCAGCAGCGGCTGGAGAAACCATGCGCAGGAATGCTCGCGCAGGTCCGCACTCACAATGCCGACGCGCAGCGGCGCGATGCGGGCGCGTCGTTCTGGCGACAGGGCCGTGACACCCGCCGCGATCAGTGCCGACGCACGGCGGTGGGCCGCCAACGACTCTGCGGGCGTTGAGGGCAGATAGTTGTGCAGATTCGCGGCGAGGATCGCCAGCCGCGGCTCGCGGGGCGCGAGGCGTGTCGCCGCCGCCAGCAGCGGGGCGGCCTGGTCGGTGCGGCCCACGTCCCACAGCAGATCGGCCGCCATCATCAACACGCGCGGGTCGCGCGGCGGGCCGCCCGGCGCACTCATCACCGGCTTCATCACCCCCAGCGCGTCCGCGTAGCGAGCAGCGGCCCGCAATGCGCTCGCGAGCCCGATGACCGCCTCGACCGACGTGGCCGCGATCTCCCTCGCGCGAGTCAGCAGCGCGATCGCTTCATCGTGGCTGCCGCTTGCGCTGAGCATCGCGCCAAGATTGATGAACAGTGCGGCGTCTTCGCGACCGTGGGCCGCGAGCATCGCGATCGCACGCCGCGTCGCGAGGATCGCTTCGTCGCGCTTGCCGGCGAGTACCAGAGCCATGCCCAGAACACCCAGGAGCGTCGAGTCGCCGGTCGTCGCGTGCGGTTCGAGCAACGCGACGGCGTCGGGCGCACGCCCGGTGCGCAGCAGCGTCATCGCGCCGCGGACCAAATCACCATGTGCGGCCTGACTCGCCATCACCGCAGCGTAAGACAGATCGGCGAACGACGACAAACGACGCGATGCCTCGCTGTCTCATGCCTTGATGCCTCATCGCGAGATGCCTTCTTTGACTCCGCAATCTCCGCTTCCAGAGCGGTGCCGGGTGGGAAAATGGAACGGGTCTATGAGCGCATCGAGGCTTGACGCGTGGGCACAGCCCGCGCCGACTTCATCGCAGGCGATGGTCGCGATCAGAACGGCAGATCGATGTTGAACGTGAAGAGGCGCTTGCGATCGCCCTCCACTTTCTTGATCGGGAAGCCAAAGTCAAACGCCAGCGGCGCGGGCGACAGATCGCGGAAGTAAAGCCGGAAGCCAAAGCCCACCGCGACGCGATAGTTGTCCAGCGACGCGTCGGCGTTGACGGTGCCGGTGTCGAGGAAGCCGACGATGCTGATGATGTCCTGATAGAGTGGCTGCTTGAGTTCCGCGCCCCAGAAGAAGAGGAACGTGCCGCCGACCGGGTCGTCGAGATTGGGTTGCCGGTTGTCCTGTCGCACGCCGCGCGGCGAAACAGTGCGATAGGCGAAGCCGCGCATCGACTGGCCGCCGAGGTAGAAGCGCTCGTAGACGGGAACGTTGGACTGCCCTTGTGGGATGTAGTTGACCCTGGTATTGACGTTGAGCACCGTCTTGGCGCCGAGGAAGTCCTCGTTGACCGTCAGATAGATGCTGTGCGAGGCGGCGAAACTGGTGAACTCAAAGTCACCCACGCCCAGTCCGGCCTGTTCGACGCCGAGCGTGACCGACGTGCCCTTGCCGGGCTGGATCGGATCGTCTAGCGTCGAGCGCGACAGGTTCAGGCCGATGCCTGTCACCAGTTTGTTGCCTTCGACGTCGAAGTAATCGGTGGGCTGCGCGGTGTCAATGTCCGAGAGTTTCACGCTTTCGATGCGCAGCGGCACGTTCGCGACCCAGCGTTCGCCGAAGCGACGCCCGACGGTCAAGCGACCACCGATGCGCTGCTCGTCGTACTCGCGGTACTCGCGCCGCCGGAAGAAGAGATTGCCGCCGCCGCTGTAGTCCGATTCGAGCAAATACGGCTCGGAGAGACCGATGGCGAAGGTCTGGGTCTGATCGCCGGGCAGGGCCTCGATGTTGAACGTTTGCCCGCCGCCGCGGAACGCGCGCCCCGTAAACGCTTCGCTGAACGTGTCGGGCGTGTCGGTGATGTCGAAGTTCCGCTGCTCGAGCGCGATGCGACCTGTCACACCCGCGTCAGAACCGAGCGCCGCGCCCAGGCTGAACTTGCCCGTGTTGGTCTCCGCCACTTCGACGAGCACGTCGCGATGGTCGGCCTCGATCTCGTCGGGCTGCTGCGGCGTGATCTTCACGTTGCGGCGGTCGAACAGATTCGTGCTCTGAACGCGCTTCTCGGAGCGCTCGGCGGCGGTGGCGTCGAGCGGACGATCGGGCTTGAGTTCGATTTGGCGCAGGATCACTTCCTGCTTGGTCAGGTCGTTGCCGCGGACGATGATCTCGCCGGTCTTGTATTGCTTGCCCTGGTCGATGAGCAGCAGCAGATCGACCTCGGGGCGATCCGGATCGCGGAGTTCGCGGCGGCGCACGGCGTTGCTGCCCTCGCCGGGCTTTTGCAGCGCGGAGGCGAAGCCAAGCTTGCCCAGCGCCGCACGGATCTCCTCCGTGGACTTTTCGAGTTTGTCGACGCTGTAGGCGTCACCGGGCTTGATAAGCATCAGCCCCTTGATCTGCTCGACGTCGAACACGCCGTCGCGGTAGACCGCGACTTCTTTGATCCCCAGCGGCAGGATTTTCTCGCCGGGCTTGGCCTCGCGCTTGGCCTCTTCGATCGACGGATAGACGCGGGCGAACTCGGGGTAGTAAACCTCCACGCTGCGGAGCGTGTACTGGCGCCCTTCTTCAACCACAAACGTGACGATCGCCTCTTGCCCGTCGGGCGAGGGACGCACGACCTTGTCCGCACGCACGTCGAGATAGCCGCGGTCGCGATAGTACTTGATGATCTCGGCGACGTCGCTCTCCAGAACATCATCGTCCAAGGGAGCGCGTTCGAGGAGCCACGCGATCTTGGTCTTGATGTTCCGGCGCAGTTCATCACGGCTGAAGGTGTTGTTGCCCTCAAAGCGGATGTCGACGACGCGGATGCGCTCGCCCTCGCGCACGCGGAAGAGGACGATGTTGGTTTTCTCGAGTTCTTCGTTATCGACGCTCACCTGCGCGAGGTAGTACCCCTTCTTGCGATACAGATCCTCGATGCGACGCGCGGACCGCTCCAGTTGCAGCGGGTCGGCGGGCGTGCCCACGATGATGTCGACTTCCTTGGCGATGTCCTGGTCGGTCAGACGCTTGTTGCCGACCACCTGCACGTCGAGAACCACCGGCTGCGGCTCGACAAGGAAAATCAGATCGACGCTGCCGTCGTCGAGCAACTGCACGCGATTCTCAACCTGGCGGAATCGACCGAGTCGATTCAGTCGCGTGATGTCGTCGGTCAACACGCTCTGTTGGTACGCGCCGCCGGGCTTGGTGCGAAGTTGGTTCTTCACCAGCGTCGCGAGCTCGTCGTCCAGCGGCGTCGGGGCCTCGCCGCCAACACCCGCGCGCCGCATGATCAGCGAGCGAATCAGGCGACCTTCGAACGCCTCGAGTTCCTTGGGCGGGGCGGAGATCGCCTCCTTCTCAGGCAGTTTGGGAGCGACGCCCGGACTCGGCGTCGTTTGGCCTAGGGACGAGCCGCTGAGGGCCAGCCCGGCGACGAGGACGAGCATCGACACGCCGCGACCCGTTGGGGCGGTCGTGGGTCGCCAAGAAGCAGGTTGCACGTTCGGAAGCGGTGGTCTCATGGGGAGGGGCGGGAAAACTGCCGGGAACGGAAGAAGGAAGGGGACAATACCGCCGCGCGCAAGGAATCACAAACTTGAAACCCGAACTTGAGGCTCCGAAATCGACAAGGGGTTCCTTGGGGCAAGTGGAGCGTACGGCGACCTGTGGAGCAAATGTCATTGTGGTCAGGATGTGGACAACCGGTGGACAGCGCGATTTTTCGCACGATCCCATGTTTTCCCCATTGCCAATCCAGACCGCGTCCACCTAGTCTCAACCCCCACGTTGGGTGCCTCGGGTGGAGGTGCTCGGGCACGCAGGACGCATGCCCCGTTGTGTGGGTTTGGGGAAGAGTCCCCCGGTTTCCGTGCATCGTTCGGCCCTTCGCGTGGGCCGGGTTGGTGAGACGCCGGGGTGTGTTGCAGGAGTCGAGTCCATGGATGGTCTTGCCCGCTCAGCCCGCCGCGCCGCTTTGGTGTCGGTGGCGTGCGCCTCGGTCTTGTTTGCGTGTGTGCTTATCTGGAACCTCATGCCCGGCGGCGTGATGGGTGACGTGGCAACGTGGACGCTGGCCGCGGTGCTCGCGCTGGTGCTGCTGCCGATCGCATCGCTGGTCGCGTGGGAAGTTGATCGCCGGGCGGCCGCCCGGGCGGCGAAGCAGGACCTCGACCGCGCCCTGCGCGACTGGGCGGCCCTGACCGCGCTTGAACCCAAGACCGCGATGCTGTTTGCGGAGGCGCCGACGCCACAACTGACGGACCCGACGCCTTCGCGCCAGTGGTCGACACGCGAAGGGGCCGCTCCCCCTCCCGCGAGGTCGACGACTCCTGAGTTCAGGGGGGACTCAAAAACCGAACAAAGACCAGATTTGCAGCCGGCACAGCCGCGCCACCGGGATCCGGCGGCACCGGTCGTCAGCGGGACGCCGCGGCGCGTCACCCACCCGCACCGACGTGCGGTGCGGAACCGTTAAGAGGCGACGTCGACCGGCTGGGTTGGACGGGTTGGAAGCGGCGGCCTATCGTTCAGGCCCCCTCGGGATCGCCCGATGGTCATTGTACTCTCAGGCTTTGGACGCGTGACGCGACCGGCCCGCTCTTGAAGGAAGTTCAGTCATGGCGCATAAGAAGGGCCAAGGTTCAACCAAGAACGGTCGTGACTCCAACCCGCAGTACCGCGGTGTGAAGCTCTACGGCGGCGAGGCGGCGAAGCCCGGCTCCATCATCGTGCGCCAGGTCGGCACGCCGTTCAAGGCCGGCTTCAACGTCAAGATGGGCTCGGACAACACGCTGTACTCGGTGGCCGAGGGCGAAGTGTTGTTCAAGGGTCGCATGGTGCATGTGAACCCGAGCGACAAAAAGGCCCTGCGTCCGGCATGGCTGGCCAAGTGACTCGATGCTGCGGTCTTTGATCGCGGGAAGACCGAACACATGAACACAAGCGCCGAGGTGAGACGCCTCGGCGTTTTCTTTTGGGCGGCGGCGGCGCGGATCGCCGCGCGGTGATTCGGCGTCGAGGTCGTACGATGTGGGCATGTCGACACCACCTCACGCGCCGAGCCGCACGTCACCCGCCGCGCAGGCACTGGAGCAGAGACTCCGCGATGGCTCAGCGACGATCGCCGTGATTGGCATGGGGTACGTCGGCCTGCCGGTCGCGAAGGCGATTCACGACGCCGGGCTCTCGGTCATCGGGTTTGATGTCGATGCCGAGAAGGTTCGGAAACTGCGCGCCGGCGAGTCGTACATCCAGCATCTGGGCCCCGACTTGGCCCGGCGGCTGAGCGAGAGCCCTCGGTTCACGGCGACGGACGACGAGCGCGAACTGGCGCGCGCGGACGCGATCATCGTGTGTGTGCCGACGCCGCTGGGCGAGCATCGCGAGCCTGATCTGTCGTTCGTTCACTCCAGCGCGGCGATGATTCGGCGCGTGCTGCGTCCGGGGCAACTCGTGGTGCTCGAAAGCACGACCTATCCGGGAACCACGCGCGATGAAGTGGGCCCAATTCTCGAAGAGTCGGGGCTTCGCTGCGGTCAGGATTTCTTTCTCGCATTCAGCCCTGAGCGAGAAGACCCGGGCCGCAAGGACTTTACGACGGCGAGCATTCCGCGACTTGTCGGCGGCGTGGATGAAGTGAGCGGCGCACTCGCGACGGCGCTGTACCAGCGATTCGTGAGTCGCGTGCATCAAGTGTCGACCGCGGAGGTGGCCGAAGCGGCGAAACTGCTTGAGAACATTTATCGCTGCGTGAACATCGCGCTGGTGAACGAACTCAAGGTCATCTTTGAGCGGATGGGGATCAACGTGTGGGAGGTGATCGCGGCGGCGTCGACCAAGCCCTACGGCTTTCAAGCGTTCTATCCGGGGCCGGGGCTGGGCGGGCACTGCATCCCGATCGATCCCTTCTACCTGACGTGGAAAGCGAAGGAAACCGGGTACGCGACGCGGTTCATCGAACTCGCGGGCGAAGTGAACGCCGCGATGCCGCAGTATGTGGTGTCGCGCGTGATGGAAGCGCTCAACTCGGAGTCCAAGGCGCTGCGCGGATCGAAAGTGCTGGTGCTGGGGATCGCGTACAAGCCCAACGTGGACGACGCGCGCGAGACGCCGGCGGCGGAAATCATCGAACTGCTGATGGATCACGGCGCGAGCGTGTCGTATCACGACCCGCACATCGCGCACTTTCCGAAGATGCGGCGGTACGCGATCGAGATGAGGAGCGTTGGGCTGGATGCCGCTGCGGTTCGCGACGCCGACTGTGTGCTGATCGTAACCAACCACGACGCGGTGGATTACGGGCTGGTGGCCGAGCACGCCCGGGTGGTGGTGGACACTCGCAATGCGCTGGGTTCGAGATCAGCGAACGGGCGCGTCGTGAGGGGATAGCGGCGCTAGATCATCAAGTTTGGAACGATTGAGAAGAGAATCGGACGTCTGGTGTCGATTTCCGGCTGATTGATAGGTCTTTGTCCGCGTGCTCGGCTTGACACCGCTGCTCGCTGGTGCGAGTATTCACTCTTCTCCGCAGCCCTATGCGACTGGGGCGCCTGGCGGATCGAGCCACACTATGAAGCGAGCGAGCGTCAGCCAGTATTGCGTCGGCTCCGATTGCCCTGTGCGCGAGGCGATGCGCGTCTTGGACGCGGGGGGCCTTGGCATTGTCTTGGTGACGGATGCGGAGCGCAGGCTCTTGGGCACGATTACGGATGGCGACATCCGGCGATCATTGCTGGGGAACGTCAGCCTTGATCTGCCGGCTCGTGAGTTTGTTGCCAAGACGCGCAACCCGCTGTATCCAGATGCGGTGTGGGCGCGGTCTGGCACGGAGCGGGCCGCGTTGCTTCATTTGATGCACGAGCGAACGCTGCGCCATGTGCCGCTGCTGGATGAGCAGGGGCGTGTGGTCGATCTGGCGGTGCTGGACGATCTGGTGCCCGACGAAGAGCCGCAGTTGCAAGCGTTGATCATGGCGGGCGGGTTCGGGACGAGGCTGCGGCCTCTGACGGTCGACACGCCCAAGCCGATGCTCCCCGTCGGCGGGCGCCCGTTGCTGGAACACACGATCGAGAGCCTTCGGGTGGCGGGGATCGACAAGGTCCACTTGGCGACGTTCTTCCGCGCAGACAAAGTCGTCGACCACTTTAAAGACGGCAGCGATTTCGGCGTTGCGGTCGAGTATTTGAAGGAAGAGCGTCCGATGGGAACGGCGGGCGCGCTGGGTCTGCTGGAACCGCCGACCAAGCCGATGCTGGTGATGAACGGCGACATTCTCACGGGGGTCGACTTCCGCAAGATGTTCGCGTTCCATCGGCAGCATCGGGCGGCGTTGACCGTGGGCGTGCGGAAGTATGAGATGAGCGTGCCGTATGGCGTGGTGGAGTGCGATGGCGCGGATGTTCGGCGGATCGTGGAGAAGCCGACGTACACGTCGTTCGTCAACGCGGGCATTTATCTGCTGGAGCCGCGAGCGTTTGAGTTTGTGCCTCGCTCGCTGGGCGAGGGCGAGTTGTTCAACATGACGGACTTGATCGGAATCTTGATCGCGCGTGGCGACACGGTGGCGAGTTTCCCGATTCATGAATACTGGTTGGACATAGGCAAGCCCGAGGATTACGCCCAAGCGCAGGCGGATGTCGCGATCCGCGAACTGGCGGGCCGGCCCTAGGCTCTGTCGACCGGCCGGGATTGTGGTGGCACGAGCCTCCGAATCGTGCCGTTTGGCTTGAGAACTCGGACGCGCAACGGCCCGGTTCGGAGATCCGGGCCACCAAAACGATCCGTCAGACCGACCCTAGACTGTGTGGTCGCGTTTTGGACTTCCTATCGGAAGCCGCGGAAAGCAACGATTTGATGCCGCCGCTGGTGCGGGGAACGGTCTGGGTGCGGGTGGCGGCGACTTCGGCGAGGGTGTGTTCCGCGATGGGAGTACGGATTGAAGATCGCTGGAAAGAAAGTGCTAGTGACGGGCGCGGACGGGTTCATCGGTTCGCACCTGACCGAGGCGCTGGTGCGTCAAGGGGCGTCGGTGCGGGCGTTTGTCTACTACAACTCGTTCAACTCGTGGGGCTGGTTGGATCATGCCGCGCCGGAGATCACGCGCGAACTGGATGTCTTCGCCGGCGATGTACGCGATCCGCACGGCGTCCGGGCGGCGATGCGCGGTTGTGACGTGGTGTTTCACCTGGCTGCGTTGATCGCGATTCCGTATTCATACCACTCGCCGGACACGTACGTCGACACCAACGTCAAAGGCACGCTCAACGTCGTCCAGGCGGCGCGGGATTTGGGCGTCGCGAAAGTGGTACACACATCGACGAGCGAGGTATACGGAACGGCACGGTTCGTGCCGATCACCGAAGAGCATCCGCTGCAGCCGCAGTCGCCGTACTCGGCGTCGAAGATCGGCGCGGATCAGATGGCGTTGTCGTTCTACCACTCGTTCAAGACGCCGGTGGCGGTGTGCCGACCGTTCAACACCTATGGCCCGCGGCAATCGAATCGCGCGGTGCTGCCGACCATCATCACGCAGTTGGCGGCGGGGGCGAAGAAGATCCGGCTTGGCAATCTGACGGCAACGCGCGACTTCAACTACGTTGAAGACACCGCCGCGGGTTTCATCGCGGTGGCCCAGTCAGATGAGTCGTGCGGTCGCGCGATCAACCTCGGGACGGGGCACGAGATATCGGTTGGGGACGTCGCGCGCCTGATCGCGGAGATCATGGATCGCCCGCTCGAAATCGAAGTCGAGGGGCAGCGGCTGCGCCCCGACGGCAGCGAGGTGGAGCGATTGCTGGCGGATGCGACGCTGGCGCGGACGCTGCTGGGGTGGACGCCCGGCCACGGCGGGCGCGACGGGTTGCGGCGCGGGCTATCGAAGACGATCGAGTGGTTCAGCAAGCCTGAAAATCTTGCGCGGTATAAGCCGCATGTGTACAACCTGTGATGGGCGGCCAGCAGTCAAACGCAAACAAGAACGATGGGATGTCCATGACGACGATGACAGACACCAGGACAACTCGGACGCACGGCACCGTGGATGAGATCGCTAACGCGGTTGCGCGGGTGCTGGGCGATGCCGCCCGTCCGATCGCGCTGCATGAGCCGCGGTTCTCGGGGAATGAAAGCCGCTATGCCGAGGAGTGCCTGCGTACCGGGTGGGTGTCGTCGGCGGGGGCGTATGTCGATCGGCTCGAGCGTGAACTGGCGGCATTCACGGGCGCCAAATCCGCAGTGGTGACGGTGAATGGGACGGCCGCGCTTCACGCGGCATTGGTGTTGTGCGGCGTGGGTCGCGATGACGAGGTGCTGATTCCCGCGCTGACGTTCGTGGCCACCGCGAACGCGGTGTCATACTGCGGCGCGGTGCCGCACTTGGTGGAAATCGACGAGCGCACGCTCGGGGTTGATGCCGCGAAGCTCGCGGCGTATCTGGATGCGACGACGACGCGGGCGGCCGGCGGTTTGGTCAACAAGGTCACGGGTCGGCGCATCTGCGCGCTCGTGCCGATGCACTGCTTCGGGTGCCCGGCGGACCTAGATGGTTTGCTCGCGGTGTGCGAGCGATTTGGGCTGGATTTGATCGAGGACGCCGCGGAGTCAATCGGATCGACATATGCCGGGCGGCACACGGGCACGTTTGGCCGCATCGGGATTCTGAGTTTCAACGGCAACAAGACGATCACGACGGGCGGCGGCGGGGCGATCTTGACGAATGACGTGGCTCTGGGCAAGGCGGCGAAGCATCTGACGTCGACGGCGCGCGTGCCGCACCAGTGGGAACTCAAGCACGATCGTGTGGCGTTCAACTATCGCATGCCCAACATCAACGCGGCGATCGGCGTGGCGCAGATGGAGCGACTTCCCGACATCCTGCGGGCCAAGCGCTCGCTCGCGGAGCGATACGCGAAAGAGTTCGCGGGCGTGTCTGGCGCTCGATTCTTCACCGAGCCAGCGGGATGCACAAGCAACTATTGGCTGAACACGGTGATTCTCGAGGACACCGGGCAGCGCGATGCTCTGTTGGCGCGGTTGCACGAGGAGCAGATCCTCGCGCGGCCGGCGTGGACGCTGGTGGGCGACCTGCCGATGTACACGGGCGTGCCGACGATGGACTTGACGGTGACGCGGCGGCTGGCGGCGGGCATGGTCAATCTGCCGTCGAGTCCGCATCTGTAATCCACCGCATTCGTGCTGAAAGGAGTCGCGGCGCCGTGTCGACAACCGAGCCGAGAACCTCGAAGGCGGATCGTGCGGCCCGGCGGGTGTGCGTCGTGACGGGCAGCCGCGCCGAGTATGGAATTCTCAAGCCGGTGATGCGGGAGATCCGCGCGAATGCGAGCCTTGCGCTCCAAGTGTGCGTGACGGGTTCGCACTTGTCCGAGGCGTTTGGCTCGACGTGGAAGGAGATCGAGGCCGACGGGTTTGGGATTGACGTGCGCGTGCCGCTCGATCTCAGCGCGGACGATGCACCGGGCGTGACGCGGGCCAGCGCGAGTTGCCTGCGCGGGTTTGGCCAGTGCTTCACCGCACTGGCCCCCGAGATCGTCATGGTGCTCGGTGATCGCTACGAGATTCTGAGTGTTGTGAATGCGGCGACGATCGCGCGGATTCCGATCGCGCACATCGCCGGGGGCGACATCACCGAGGGCGCGTTTGATGACGCCTTCCGCCACGCCATCACCAAACTCTCGCATGTGCACTTTGTGACCAATGCGGACGCGGCGCGGCGGGTGCGCCAGATGGGTGAGGATCCCGCGAGGATTCACAATGTTGGCAGTCCGTCGATCGACGTGATCAGAGCCATGCGGATGATGACGCGGGATGAGCTGGCCGCGTCGCTGGCGTTGGAGTTTCGCGAGCGCACGCTGCTGGTGACATTTCACCCGGTGACGCTCGGTGGTCGATCCTCGGCAGATGATCTGGCCGAGGTGCTGCGAGCGCTGGATTCGCTCGGAAACGGTGTCGGGATCGTCATGACCGCCGCAAACGCGGACCCTGAGGGGCAGCGGCTCAACGAGATTATGCGCTGGTGGGCGACGGGCAAGTCAAATGTGTGGTTCCGTTCGTCGCTCGGGCACGAGCGTTATCTGAGCCTGATGCACCACTGCGACGCAGTCGTCGGCAACTCATCGAGCGGAATCTACGAAGCGCCCGCGATGCGAAAGCCGACGGTGAACATCGGCGAGCGACAGGCGGGGCGGCTGCGGGCGGCGTCGGTGATCGACGTGCCCGCGCGGGCCGACGTGATTGTGGCGGCGATTGGGCGCGCGTTCTCGCTCGACTGTTCGATGGTCGAATGTCCATACGGCGATGGGCACGCCGCACCGCAGATCGCGCGAGTGCTGGCGGAGATTGATGAACCCGCGTCGCTTCTGCGCAAGCGCTTCTGCGAGTCCGATCAAACCTAAGCGCGGTTTGCGGATGTCCGTTGAAAGAATCGGTGATGGAGTTCCTCGGCAAGGACTCGATAGCCGTTGTCGGTCAGGTGGCAGACATCGGTGAAGAGTTCAAGATGGGCCACCGAGTCCTGCGCAAACCACTCGTTGGCGTCGTGGCACGCGATGCCGGCGGCGTCGCACGCGGCGGCAAGTCTGGACTTGTACCGAGTCGCGAACTCCTCGTTGGCATAGCCGCGAAGACTCGGGATGTTTTCCAGGTCGTTGCTGAAGGTGGTCTGTTCCATGGTCGCGAGTGGCTTGCGCGTCCAGCCGATGATGGGCTGAATGACGTAGTCGACGTGGAACCCGGCACCGCGAGCCAGATCGGCCCATGTGTTCAGACACGCTTGAATCCAAGGCAGAAGCGTGTCGAGCCGGCTGCGAGGGTCGGGCGAGGGAAGGCGAGGGGTGCTCGAAGGCTCGACTTGAAAGTACTCGCCCAGCAGTTTGCGCACGAACTCGTGCTTGTTCCAGAGGCGATTGATGGTTTCGTGGACGCGGTTGCGAGCGAGGATCGCGGGGTCGCCGTCGAACTCGGCATATTGCTCGCGGAAGGCGTTGAAGAAGCGCGGTTCGCCAAAGATCGCGCCGACATCGGGGTAGTGCATCACTTCCGGCGACGCGACGATGGTGGGCTCGTTGACGCCAGAGACGATGACGACGCGCCGGATCGTGGGCAGTTTGTGTCGGAACCAGAGAAAGGTCAAGAGTTCCTGCTGGGTGGTGCTGCCGCGGATACCGAGGCTGATGAGCGGCACGGCCGAGTCACGCGGGACTCGGAGACGATTGAGATGTGCGCCCGTGGTGTGGTGATCGCTGGTCGCGTCGACGCCGAAGACGGTGCTGTTCCCGACGAGCACATCGCACGCGGCGTAGCGATCACGGAGCCTGTCGACATCGAGGCGTTCGCCGTCGGGGGCATATTGGACACGCCAGCCGAGGCGATCCGTGTTGACCGCGGGCGAGCGATAGTCGGGCGTGTGGACGCACATCAGGAACGGACGAAACTCCATGCTCATGGGCACATAGTGCGGATGGGCATGCACATGCTCGAGCCGGGCGAACTTGGCCATGATGAATGCTCGCAGAGGCCTTGGAGTGCGCTGGTGAAATAAGGCGTCGGCGTCAGATCGTTCGGACCGGGTCGAATTCCCAATGGAGGCGAGGGCGGAGCGGGCAGCGGAACCACTCGCGCGACCAGTCGCCCCGCACGCCGCCCGGACGGCGAGCGTCGGTGACGGTGAGGAGCAGACACCCGGGCGCCGTGGCGTACTGATCGGTGGTGGGGTTCGTACAGAGGGTGTACTCGATCGAGAAGGTGCCCTCGTTGAGAAGATTCGCCGGCACACGACAGCGGCAGCGGTGGATGCCGCGCTGTTGGGGCTGGGCGGCATGGGGCGAGTCGAGGTTGTCGAGCGAAGCGAAGAGCAAGCCGCCCGCGGCGTCCTGGAAGTAGACGTGGGCGCTGAGCGCGGGGCCCGCGCGCTTGACCTCGTACTCCATCTCGATAAAGAAGGACTCGGCGACGTCGTAGGTCAGGCGCGGTTTGCCATCTTCGCCGATGGCGCGCACGGCGCGGAGTCGCACCGACTTGTTGGGGAACGACGGCGCGTCGGTGTCGCTCCACAGGGTCTCGGGCTGTGGGATGACCGGCTCGGCGGTTTCTTCGGGGGTGGCCTGGTACTGCTCGGCGATGTCGATCGCCGGGCCGTCGGCGACGACGCGCCCGTGCTCGAGAAGAATGCCGCGCGTGCAGAGTCGGCGCACGGAGTCGATGCTGTGGCTGACGAACAGAACGGTGCGCCCCGTCATCGCCACGTTCTGCATCTTTGAGAGGCACTTCTTGACAAACTTTGCGTCGCCGGTCGCGAGGACTTCATCCACGACAAGAATGTCGGTGGAGAAGTGGGCGGCGACGGAGAATGCCAGGCGGGAGTACATGCCGCTGGAGAACTTCTTGACGGGCGTGTCGACGAACTCGGCGAGTTCGGAGAAGTCGATGATCTCATCGAAGATGCGGTCCGTCTCGCGTTTGCTTCGCCCGTAGATCGCGCCATGCAGATAGATGTTGTCGCGAGCGGAGAGTTCGATGTGAAAGGCGGCCCCGACTTCAAGGAGCGCGCCGATGGAGCCGTAGATCTCGGCGACGCCGGTGGTGGGGGCGGTGATGCGAGACAGAATTTTGAGCAGCGTGCTCTTGCCCGCGCCGTTGCGGCCGAGGAGGCCGACGACCTCTCCGTGCTTGATCTCGAAGTTGAGATCGCGGAGGGCCCAGAACTCCTTCTGGTCGATGAAGGTGGCGTCGCCGCGGAAGACGGACAGGACGCGCCGGAATGGATCGCGCACGATATCGAGCGCAGAGTGGACGAACATGCGCTGAGGATCGAGCGTGGCACCGATGAGGTACCGTTTGCCCAGGTCGCGAACTCGAAGGGCGATGTCTCCCATGGTCACAGCACGTCCACGAGGTTGCTCTCGAGGCGACGAAACACCGCGCCGCCGATGATGAAGAACGCGACGGCCACACCGACGGACCCCGCAAGCCAGGGCCATGGCGCGATCTCGCCCGCGTGGAACGCCCAGCGGCATCCTTCGACGACGGTGCAGACGGGGTTGAGCGCGGCCCAGTCGCGCACGGCCTCGGGCATGACGCTGCGCGGATAGAGAATCGGTGAGGCGTACATCCACATCACGGTCAGGTGCGGCGCGAGATAGCGGATATCACGGAACTGCACCGACATCGCCGAGAGGAACAACCCGAGTCCGGCGACGGCGAGTGTGCCAGGAATCAGGAAGAGCGGCAGGAGCAGGAGGCGCGGCGTGAGCGGCTGCTGGTAGTAGGCGGCAATGCCGAGAAGGATAACGAGCGACAGCGCGAGATCGACAATCCCGCCCAGCACGGCCTGGATGGGCAGGACGATCCGCGGGAAATAGATCTTGGTGATGATCGTGAAGTTGCCGTGCAGGCTGCTGATCGCCGTGTTGAGACCAGTGGAAAGAAACGTCCAAGGCACAAGGGCGGCATACACAAAGAGGGGGTACGGAATGCCGTCTGAGGGCATCCGCGCGAACATCCCGAAGATGATCGAATAGATCACCATGGTGATGAGCGGCTGGAGCACGGCCCAGAGCGGGCCGAGCATGGTCTGGGTGTAGCGGGTCTTCACGTCGCGATAGATGGTGAAGTAGACCATCTCGCGATACGCCCACAGTTCGCGCACGCTTGGCGCGTGCCAGCCCGCGGGAGGGCGGATCTCGATCGCCGGCGTTTGAGGCGCGTCGGCTGGGGCGGCGTTGTGGTTGGCATTGGTCCTCATGGAGGAGATGGCGAGTATACGCGCTCGGTACATGGTCTCGTCGGCGTGGTTCGTCGGTGTGGCGCGTGGTGCGAAGACACGGTCGCTGCTAACGTAGCGGCTGAATGAAGTCGCAGGAACCACGGACAGCGCCGGGCGACCGCACCGGGACGGTCGATCGTCGACGGTTGTTGTGCGTGATCGCCGCGTCCAGCCACTTTCAGGAGTTCATCCAACTCGCGCGGGCACTGCGGAGCGATGGACGATTCGACGCGGTGTTCTGCTTCATCGGGCGGTATCCGACGATTGACGCCGATCTGGCAACGTGTGCGGCCGAACGGGTCGTGCTCACGGAGTGGGCAAAGTCGCCCGACGACGCCGCCGACGCCGACAAGAGCGTGACGATGGAGCAGCGCGGGGCGCGGCGACGAAATCCGCTGCCGTGGTTGAAAGTCGTGGCGATTCGACGCGTGTTGGGGCCGCCGTATCGGTTCTCGCTTCGCGCGGGGCGATGGCTACGCGACGAACAGGTGCGGACGATGATCCGCCTGAAGGACCTGGTGTCGACGGAGTGGCGGCAGCGCAGTGTGTTGTCGCAGATCGCGGCCCGCAGGACGCAGAAGACGCTCGCCCGATGGCTGATCGAGAGAACAAGGCCCGACGCGGTGTTGCTGGCGGAGGACCACGTCGAGTCGTTCGCACCAGCGATCATCGCGGCGGCACACGCGTGCGGCGCGCGGGCGGTGATTCTGCCATATACGCTCGCCAACGCCACTGAACCGGCTGAGAGTTACTGGCACAACCCGGCGTATTGGGTGGCGGGAGCGATGAATCGAGTGGCCGCGCACTTGTATCCGCACTGGGTGTACCACCATCGTGGACGCGACTTGCTGCGGCTGCCTTGGCCCTGCGTGCTGGCGACGGAATGGTCCGGGCTCGGGCCGCCGCTGCCCTGGCAACTCAACAGCGGGCGGGCGGATGTGGTGTGCGTGGAGAGCGAGGCGATCCGCGCGTACTTTGTGCGCGCGGGCTTGCCCGCGAACAAGGTGGTGGCCACGGGGTCGGCGCAACTCGACTCGATCGCCGATCGGGCGGCGCGGGCTGATCGCGATCGGGCGGCGATGCTGGCGGAACTCGGACTGCCAGCGAAAGGAAAGTTGGTGCTTTGCGCGTTGCCGCCGGATCAACTCGATGTGCGGGCGCACGCGTGTGAGTTCAAGACGTTCGCCCAACTGGCGGAGTTCTGGGTTGGCCGTCTTCTGGACATTCCCGACGCCAGCATTGTGCTGGCTCTGCATCCGCGGACCAAGCGAGAGGCCGTCGCGCACCTCGTGGGCGAGCGTGTCGTGATCGCGACGCGGCCGACGTCGACGCTGGTGCCGCTCTGCGATCTCTTTGTCGCGAGCGTCTCGGCGACGATCCGATGGGCGATCGCGTGCGGCAAGCCGACGTTGAACTACGACGTCTACCGCTATCGCTACGACGACTACGCGAGCGTCGAAGGCGTGCTGGCGATGGAATCGGCCGACGAGTTCACGGCCGCGATTCGCCGATTGTCTCACGAGCCGGGGTTCAGGGATGATCTCGCCCGCAGACAGCAGGCGAGTGCCGAGCAGTGGGGGCGGCTGGACGGCGGCGGGGTGAAGCGCCTGGCGGATCGGCTCTTTGAGATGTGCCCCCGCGATTCCAATGCGTAAGTTTCGCATCGGCCATATCGAAGGTTCGCGAGGCGAGCCTCACGCCAACAATGCTCAGTCCCGGACTCGTACCAACGTTCACGGAAGTTGGACGGACGACGAAGTCGCAACGGGTTGTTTTCTTGCCACGGAGTTGCACATGCGCACGGCGGTCATCGGAGCGGGGCGGATGGGGATGCGTCACGTTGAAGTGGTCAAGTCGCTGGGCTTGCCGCTGGTCGGGTTGTGCGATGCCAAGCCCGAGGCCCTCGCGGCGGCGGGCAAGTCGGGCGTGCCAGCCGAGGCGCTCTTCGCGTCGTTTGATGATCTCCTGTCGCGCGGGCGGCCCGAGTGCGTGGTGATCAGCACCACCGCGCCATCGCACGCGGACTTGACGGCGCGTGCCGCCGCGTCGGGCGCGCGGGCAATTCTTTGCGAGAAGCCGATGGCGACATCGCTCGCGGACTGCGATCGCATGATCGCGGCGTGCGCGAAGGCCGGTGCCAAGTTGGCGATCAACCATCAAATGCGTTTCATGGAGCAGTACACGCTGCCCAAGACACTTGCCGAATCCGAGGCCTTTGGCGGGCTCGCCAGCGTGACGGTCGTGGCTGGCAACTTCGGCATCGCGATGAACGGATCGCACTACTTCGAGATGTTCCGGTTCATGACGGGCGAAAATCCGGTCTCGGCGAGCGCGTGGTTCAGTCCCGAGAAACTGCCCAATCCGCGCGGGCCGCAGTTCGAGGATCGGGCCGGCTCGGTGCGCCTCGAGACGGCGAGCGGGAAGCGGTTCTATATGGATGCGTCGCCAGACCAGGGGCATGGCGTGCGCGTGACGTACGCCTGTCGTCGCGGCCAGATCATGGTGGACGAGCTCGCGGGAATGGTGCAGACGTCCGTACGCAAGCCGGAGCACCGCGAGATGCCCACAACGCGATACGGCATGCCGTGGGAGGATCAAATCCGGACGATCACGCCAGCGGATGCGGTCGCGCCGAGCCGCGCGGTGTTCGAAGCACTGCTCGCGGGGAAGAACTATCCGACGGGAGAAGAGGCCCGGCTTGCAATCGCGGCGCTCGTGGGTTGTTATGCTTCAGATGAGCAACAGCACTCGGCCGTCGCCCTTGGCTCGGGCCTCGATCAACAGCGCGTGTTCCCGTGGGCATGATCACGCGCGCGGCCTTGTGGGGAGGAGTCACACGTTCAACGCAGTTCCTCCGTCACGAGTTTGGTTGGTCTTGGTGGTCGCGGTCGTCGGCGCGGTGTTCGTGCCGCGCGGAGCGAACGGGCGCGATGCGATCGGGGATATGCCTCGAGTTCATGTCATCGATCGCGTTCCGTTTGTGATTTCGTCGCCGGGCAAGTACGTCTTGGCGGCGAACCTGGCAGCGGATGCTGCGGGGCCGGCGATCGAGATTCAATGCGACGATGTCGATCTTGATTTGTCCGGCTTTGCGCTCCGCGGCGGAACGACGGCCCGCGAGACCGCGGCATCCTTCGGCGTCTACGCGTCGGGGCGCAAGCGGATACGCATTCACGGCGGCGAGATTCGAGGGTTCACCTATGGCGTCTGTCTCGACGGTGATGCCGCGTCCTCTTCGCACGGATGGCATGTCGTGCGGCGCATGGTCATCGAGGATTGCACCTTCCGCGGCGCTCGCGTCTCTGGAACGGCGTGCGTGATCCGGGACAATGAAGTTCGTGAGATCGGCGGCTGCATGCTCTGGCCCGATTCGTTCGCCTTTGGGATCGAGGCCATCGGACCCGAGGCACGGGTCATGGACAACGCGGTCGAGGAGATCGTCGCCAGCGGCGGGGGCGAAGCCGTTGGCATTTCCGTCGACGCGCTTCGCGGCAGGTCGCTCGTCTTTGGCAACACCGTTCGCAACGTGGTCGAGCAGCCGAACCTCGACATCGGCATCTGGGCTGGCACGCATGTGGCGGCCACGATCGCGTCGAATCGAATCTCGGGCTTCACCTGGGGCATCGCGGCATCCTCAACAACCGTGGTGCAGGCCACTGACAACGAGTTCTCGGCGTGCGTCAAGACCGTGCATACCGCGGAACTGCCGACTCCGGTCCCGGGACGCGTGATCACCGCGGGACGCGCAGCCGTACACGCCGACGCCAGCCCGCAATGAATACGATCCGGCGCACGGGCCAACATGGTCCTGCGCGGAGGTCGCGATGGGTTCATCAGGCGAACGATCGGTCTGTCGGGTTGCGTTTGTCGGCGCGGGCGGGATGACCGTCGAGCACGCCCGCGCGTTTGCCGATGTGCCGGGCGTCGTGCTCGCGGGGCTGCACAGCCGGACGCGAGAGAAGGCCGAGCAGACGGCCGCCGCCCGTTCAATACCGCTGGTCGCGTCATCCGTCGCCGACTTGTACGAGCGGACGCGGGCCGACTTGGTCGTCGTGAGCGTGCCAGAGCTCGCGGCCCGCGATGTTGCGATGGCGTGCTTTGAGTTTCCGTGGACGGTCATGCTCGAAAAGCCCGCCGGCTACAACCTCGAGCAAGCCGAGGAAATCGCGTCTGCGGCTCGGGCCCGCGGGCGGCGAGCCTTCGTCGGTCTCAATCGACGCTTCCTCTCCAGCACGCAAGCCGCGCTGACCGACCTCGCCACGCGCCCGGGGCCGCGTTTGATTCAAGTCGCCGACCAGCAAAGCCTCGCGCTCGCCCGTCAGATCGGGCATCCAGAGCAGGTCGTGCAGAACTGGATGTACGCCAACAGCATTCACTTGGTCGACTATCTCCCCGCGCTCGGGCGCGGCAAAGTCTGCCGCGTCCATCGCACGGTGCCGTGGCGCAACGGCGAAAGCCCGCATGTCGTCGCGGCGGTCGAGTTCGAGAGCGGCGACATCGGCACCTATCACGCGATCTGGAACGGCCCCGGCCCGTGGGCGGCCACAGTGTCGACGCCGGAGCGTCGATGGGAGTTCCGCCCGCTGGAGCAGGCCGTGTTCCAGAACGCGGGCGAGCGAGCGCTTCATCCCGTTCAGGCGCACGCGTGGGACAGCGCGTTCAAGCCCGGATTCCGGCTGCAGGCCGATCATGTTGTGCGTGCCGTCCGCGGAAAGGAGTCCAGCGCCTGCACGATCGACACGGCCCTGGAGACGATGCGATTGATCGCGGAGATCTACCGCTGACCGCGCAACCAGCCATGGGCAACGGGCCCGTGATGTTTGTGCTCTGCTCGCGGACCGACACGAGATCGCTGCTTTCTGTCCACGCCGAGCTCGTGTCGCGAGGCGTGGCGGCGGCTTGCTTCGCGGGCGATGGGCCGGAGCGAGCGGGGATCGAGGTGCTCGCGCGGGAAGCAGGCGTGCCGCTGCGGTTCTTCGGCGAAGGCGTGGCGCTCAACGCCGACGCGGCTCTTTCAAGCGTCAAACCGTCGACGCTCGTGCTCGGAGCCGATTCGCTGTATCTCACGCGCAGGTTGATCGACGCGGCCCGGCGCGCGCGCGTGCCCAGTGTGCTGGTGCAGGAAGCCGCCAACGAGTACACGCCCGATGCGCGCGTGCGCAAGTCGCTGCGGACGGCGGTCCTCGATGCCCCGCGTGCGCTCTTTCGTGCCCGACTGATGGTTGCGCACCGCGATTGGGCCGGATTGGCTCGGCTCGTCATGGAAACGGTGCTGGCGCGCCGGCGCGTTGTGCCCGGCTACGGCTTCGCACAGACGGACGTGTTCTGTGTCGCCGACGAGGCGGTGGGCACGGTGTATCGCGACGCGGGCTCCAGAGCGCGGCGGTTCGCGGCCACGGGTATTCCGCACCTGATTCCAACGATTCCCGCCCAGGCGTCTATTGATCATGATTTCGTGGTACTGACGCAGCCGTTCGAACTCAGCGGGTTCGTACCGCCGGGGCGGACGCGTCGGTTGTATCACGAAATCGTGGCATCGCTCAAGCGCGTGTGTCCTGACGCACGAGTACTCGGCAAGTTGCACCCCGTCGAGTCGCCTGCTGACTATGCGGGTGTCGCATTTGACGCGATCGAGCCAGATCTCGCCACGGCGATCGCGCGAGCGCGAGTCAGCGTGTCGGTGCACAGCGCGGCGTTGGCGGTCGCGATGGCGCACTCGCGCCCGGCGATCGCGTTCATCCCCCCATGGCTCAATGAGGGTGCCGACAACATGATCGTCCGCATGCTCGATGATCGCGGGCGCGTCGCAAGAGACGCCGAATCGTTCGCCGCGATCGCCGCGCGCGCGTCGTCGTGCGACCATGACGATGTCCCGCCTGCGTTTCCACTCTGCACCGACGGCGGGGCCGCGCGGCGCATCGCCGACGAAATCGTCGCACTCGCGCGGCGGGGTGTGTCTCATCGCGACGACGCGGCGGACTGAAGTTCTTCGCGCACGATCGACGCACACCGCTCCCACGAATACAGCGCGGCGCGCTCAAACCCACGGCGGCGACGTGATTCCTGATCAGGCAGCCCGGCGCAGAGGCGTTCGATCGCCGAACCGATCGCATCTTCCTGGTACGGGTCAAAGTGCAAGGCGGCATCCAAAGTCACTTCGGCAGGCGCGCCGATGTTCGAGCACGCGACAGGCGTGCCACACGCCATCGCCTCGAGTGCCGGCATGCCCAGGCCTTCAACCAGAGAGGGCATCACCACGCCGATTGCGCCGCGATACAAGCCCGCAAGGGCGCTGTCATCGACACCTTGGGCGAACTCCACGCGCTGGCTCACCCCGAGTCGTCCGATCAACGCAAGGATCGCATCATCGGGCTTGGTCACCATCACGAGCCGCACCGCGCGATCGATCTTCGCGTTGGCGAACGCTCGCACCAGACGATTCACGTTCTTGTGCGGGCGAAGGTTGCCGACATAGAGCAAGTATGGCGCGCCCGCGACGCGCGCCTCGCCGGGGGGTGAGAATGCGTCGCTGACGCCGAGCGGGATCACACGGACGCGATCTTCAGGCCACCCGGACCATTCCAGAATGCGGACCCGCGACGCTTCAGAGATCGTGAGCACGCGATGGGCTCGGCGGCCGGCGGGTCGCACGACCGTGGAGAAATAGATGCGATGCGCGAGCGTGCCTTCTCCGGGCACGTCGAGATGAAACAGATCGTGAACGCAGAACACCAGCGGCACCGGGCATCGCCACGGCGCGTTGTACGCGGGCGAGAAAAACGCCGCGGGCGAGCTCCGACCAAGAGAACGGCACGTTCTCCATGGGTCGTGCGGTGCCGAGGGCTTCCCGCCCACGTCGAGCGGTACGAGTTCGGGAAGACGTGCCCGCATCTCAGACGCGAAGCGACCGATGCCATGGCGGCCGATCCATCGCGCATCAAATGCGATGGGGCGAAGTGCGGGCGGGAGTTGCTCGACAGGGACGGTCATGCGACGGGCGAAGCGTATCTCAAGGGATGCGGTGGGTGCCGAGGCCGTGGAGGCACCCGTGGTCGGGAAGGATCGCGGTGTCGGTCCTACGCTTGCCACGAGGGAGCCGGGGGGCGACACGCACGGATTGGCCGCGGCCGACATGCCGCGTCGGGCAGTGGCCCGGAGTGCAACGCAGACCATCGCCCGGCCCCGTCGAACCTCCCGAGCCCGCGTGACAGGAAGCCATTTCATGGATCGGTATCCCGCCCGCCGCCAGATCGACTACACCAAGTACCAGTGCCCCACTCCGGAGCTGGAGGCGTACTACGGCCTGCCGACGGACGTGCGATTCTGCGCCAAGTGCGTCATCTCGAACCAGCGTCCCAACTCGACGCAGGAACTGTCGCACAACATCAAGAGCAAGAAGTCGACGATTCACTTCGGCGACGACGGCGTGTGCGATGCGTGCCGCTTCGCCGCACGCAAGAAGATCGAGATCGACTGGAAGAAGCGCGAGGATGAACTCTGGGCCTTGTGCGACAAGTATCGGAGCAAGACCGGCCAATACGACTGTCTCGTGCCCGGCTCCGGCGGCAAGGACAGTTTCTATCAATCGCACATCCTGAAGAACAAGTTCAAGATGAATCCGCTCACGGTGACGTGGGCACCGCACATCTACACCGAGTGGGGCTGGAAGAACTTCCAGTCGTGGATTCACGCCGGCTTTGACAACATGCTCGTGACGCCCAACGGCCGCGTGCATCGACTGGTCACGCGTCTGGCGGTCGAAGAACTCTTCCATCCCTTCCAGCCGTTCATCATCGGGCAAAAGGCGATGGCGCCAAAACTCGCCAAGCAGATGGGCATCCCGCTCGTGTTCTACGGCGAGAACGAATCCGAGTACGGCAACCCGATCGCCGACACCTCGGTCGCGCACCGTGACTATTCCTATTTCACACAGGCCGACAAGAGCAAGATTTTCCTCGGCGGGGTCGCGCTCAGCGATCTGTACAACCAGTTCGGGCTCGAAGAGGGAGACCTCATCCCCTACATGCCCGCGAACCCCGAGGAACTGCGTGCGGCCCAGATTGAGGTTCACTACCTCGGGTACTACCTCAAGTGGCACCCGCAGGGTGCCTATTACTACGCGGTCGAGCACGGCGGATTCCAGCCCTCGCCCGAGCGCACGCCCGGCACCTACAGCAAGTACAACTCCATCGACGATCGTATCGACGACTTTCACTACTTCACCACCCGCGTCAAGTTCGGCATCGGTCGCGCCACCTACGACGCCTCGCAAGAGATTCGCAACGAGGAGATCGATCGCGACGAGGGCGTGGCTCTGGTCAAGAAGTTCGACCATGAGTTCCCCGAGCGTTTCAGCGAAGAGATTTTCCGCTACCTGAGCATCCCCGCGAAGGAGTTCCCGGTCGCGACCAAAATGTTCGAGCAGCCGATCATCGATCGCGACTACTTCATGCACCTGACTGATCGATTCCGTTCGCCCCACCTTTGGAAGTACGAAGAGGGCGAGTGGCGTCTACGGCACACGGTGTACGAGGCGACGCCCGCGACGGTGTGAGACGACCAAGGGCTTGATCGGCGAGTCACCGCATGCACAACGTCCGCATCATCGCGCGTCTGGATGTCAAAGGCGAGAATCTCGTCAAGGGCGTTCATCTCGAGGGCCTCCGCAAACTCGGCGACCCGCGCGAGTTCGCACGCCGCTACTACGCCCAGGGCATCGACGAGATCATCCTCATCGACATCGTCGCCAGCCTCTATGAACGCAACAGCCTTCTGCACTTGGTCGAACGTACCACCTCCGAGGTCTTCATCCCGATCACCGTCGGCGGCGGGCTCCGCTCCGTGCTCGATGTGCAAAAGGCCTTGCGCGCGGGTGCCGACAAGGTGGCGATCTGCACCGCCGCCCTCAAGCGCCCCGAACTCGTCCGCGAGATCGCCGGCACGTTCGGCAGCCAGTGCATGGTCGTCGATATCCAGGCCAAACGAAACGCCCCCGGCAAGTGGGAGGCGTACTTCGACAACGGACGCGAACACTCCGGACGCGACGTCGTCGAGTGGGCCAAGCAGGTCGCCGACCTCGGTGCGGGCGAGATACTGCTCACTTCCGTCGATCGCGAGGGCACCGGCAAGGGCATGGACCTCGAACTGATTCAGAAAGTCACCGCGGCCGTGCCGATCCCCGTGATCGTCAGCGGTGGCGTCGGCTCCGCGGACGACTTCGCCGATGCCGTGCAGATCGGCAAGGCCGATGCGGTGGCAATGGCCCATGTGCTTCATTACAACCACCAGACCGTCGGCCAGCTCCGCACTCACGCCACCACCCGCGGCGTCCCGGTGCGACGCTTCGAACCCGTTGCCTGAGTCGCTTCATTCCCGTTCCTTGACCAAGAGGGTTCGTCATGACGACCGTCGGCCTCGTGGACTATGGCATCGGCAACCTCCTCAGCGTCGCCCGCGCCTTTGAGCACGCGGGGGCCGCCGTCAAGCACGTCCACACACCCGATGAACTCCGCGGTTGCGATCGCCTCATCCTGCCGGGCGTCGGTGCCTTCGCCGACGGCATGAAGGGCCTCTGGTCGCGAGATATGGTTGAGCCGCTGGGCGAGTACGCCAAGTCGGGCCGTCCGTTCCTGGGCATCTGCCTTGGCATGCAAATGCTTTTTGACACCAGCGAAGAGTTCGGCGAGCACCAGGGCTTGGGGCTGATCCCCGGGCGTGTGGTCGCGATCCCGGCGGTTGGCATTGACCGCCGACCGCACAAAATCCCGCACATCGGCTGGAATCCACTCGTGCTGCCCCCGGAACGCAAGAGTTGGGAAGCAACGCCGCTGCAGGGCGTGCGATATGGCGATCCCGCCTACTTCGTCCACTCCTTCACCGCGGCACCGGCCAACGAAGCCGACCGTCTCGCCGACTGTCATTACAACGGCGTCGTCATCAGCGCCATGGTCGCCCGCGGCAACGTCTTTGGTGCCCAGTTCCACCCTGAGAAGAGCGGCGAGATGGGGCTTCGCATCATCCGCAACTTCCTCAAGATTTGAGCCGCACGCTTCGGCTGTGTGGTTTGGCCCTTGATTGGGCCGGCGATCAGAAATCGCGCCGAATCGCCTATCGTTACACGGCTTTGCGCGCAGCCTGACCCGCGGCCCCCGGCTCGGACATCACCATGACCACCCCCATCAACGTCCCCCTTCTTGACCTCAAACTCCAGTACGCCGCGCTCCGCAAGGAACTCGAGCCCGCCATCACCCAGGTGATGGAGAGCGCGTACTACATCATGAACCCCGACATCGCCGGCTTCGAAAAGGAAGTCGCCGCCTACTGCCGCTCCAAGCACGCCATCGGCTGTGCCAACGGCTCTGACGCCATCCTCCTCGCCCTCATGGCGATCGGCATCCAGCCCGGCGACGAGGTCATCTGCCCGTCCTACACCTTCTTCGCCACCGCCGGCAGCATCGCGCGTCTCGGCGCCAAGCCCATCTTTGCCGATATCGACCCCGCGACGTACAACATGTGCCCGAGCCACACGCGAGAACTCGCCCGCGGCTGCACCCGGCTCAAGGCGATCATGCCCGTCCACCTCTACGGCCAGGCCGCCGACCTCGACGCACTCCTCGCCGTCGCCCAGGAGTTCAACGTCCCCGTCATCGAAGACTGCGCCCAGGCGATCGGCACCCGCGACAACCGCGGCGTCGACGTCGGCAACCGCGGCGACATCGGTACCTTCTCCTGCTTCCCCACCAAGAACCTCGGCGCATGCGGCGACGCCGGCTTCCTCACCACAAAAAACGACGCCCACGCCAAACTTCTTGCCATGCTCCGCGTCCACGGCATGGAGCCCAAGTACTACCACCAACACGTCGGCGTGAACTCGCGTCTCGATTCGCTCCAGGCCGCGATCCTCCGCGTCAAGCTTCGCCACCTCGACGCATGGCACGCCGGTCGCCAGCGCAACGCAGACTTCTATGACGCCGCCTTCACCGCCGCCGGTGCTCGCTCGTCCGATTCGCCGCTCTCGGGCGGTGGCACGCTGCTCCGCTTCCCCGCGCGGCCGGCCGCCCCGGCACGTCACATCTACAACCAGTACATCATCCGCGTGCCCGCGGCCCACCGCGATTCGCTCCGCGATCACCTCAAGGCCAACAGCATCGGCACCGAAATCTACTACCCCGTGCCGTTGCACATGCAGGAGTGTTTCAAGTACCTCAACTGTGGCAAGGGCTCGCTGCCGCAGTCCGAGCAAGCCGCTCTCGAGACCATCGCGCTCCCGATCTTCCCCGAACTGACGACGCCGCAACTGCAGCACGTCGCAGACACGATCGTCGGATACCTGTCGAGCCGCGGCCTGACGAGCAGCCGTGCGGCGACAGTGACGACGGCCTCGCGCGCAACCGCGGGCGTGTAGCGAGATCGCAAGAGCGCCGAGCCGCACGCGGCCGGTCTCTCCGGCCATTCACCGTGGCGCTCGCGCGCCACCGGCTTTTGAGTCAGCACCCGCCCTCAAACGCCTGAATCAGCGTGTCGAAGTCTTGGAAATCCAGTGCCGCGTCGCCGTTCACGTCTGCGCTGATCCGCCCGGCCTCAAAGTCGGCGATGAAGTCATCCACGTCGGTGAAGTCGAGGTTGCCGTCGCCGTTGAAGTCCGCGATGCACGCGCGATACGCGGCGGACTGGCGCACATCGTTGACGCCGCCCGTCCCCGTCGCGAAGTAGTCCCACCGCTCGCCGCTGTCGATCATGTCGCCGTCGGCGTTCTTGTCGCGCAGCGCGATGACGCGCCGCCCGGTCATGTCACTGACGAGAAAGGTTTTGTCGTCCAGAACCAGCAGGTCGTAGCTCGTGAAGTTGCTCTCGGCGCTCTGCCACAGCACTTTGGGCTCATTCGCATCCAGCGCGGTGGCGTTCGCGTTCGCGTCCCGCAGCCGCAGAATCTGGTCGTTGCTCCCGGTCGCGATCTGCAGCGTGTACATCGTGTTGACGTCGGCGTTGTCCAGCACCAGCGCAAATCCGGTGAACGCCCCCAGTCCGTCACGGTTGCTCGCGTCAAAGAACACGCTCGGCGATGCCGTGATCCCCGGCGAACCGGGTTGGAACCGATACACACCGTGCTTCCCCGCCGACGAGTTCCGCAGGTATCCCACGCCCCCGGGCGTGAAAAGCGTTTCCTGCGGCGAGTAGACGCCATTGCCCGTTCCAAAGAACGCCGACCCGATCACGGTCGTGATCTCCCCCGGCCCCATGAACGTGCCGTCGCCATTCAGATCAGTCAGCACATACACCGCGTCGGGCGTTCCGGTTGTCGCGCTCCCCGTGCCGCTGTTGCTGATGAAGAGTCGCCCCTGCGGGTCGAACGCCGCGCCCGTCGGCGATGAGAACACCACGCCGCTCGCGTTCCCCGGCCCGGCCACCACGCGAGCCTCTCCCGCATCGTTCGCGTCCATGTCGTGATTCAGATCGCGCAAGAACACAATCCGCCCCGTCGCGCCGTCGCCGACAATGACGACGCCGTCGCGCCGCGTGGTGAGGCACGAGTGAGTGGTGATCGCGGCCACTCCCGACGCGTTGCTCGCATCGAAGAACGGCTTCACTTCCGCCGCGCTCACCGTGCGACTCTGGTCCGCATCGCGGAGCAGCCACACCGCCTTGCCCGCAGGATCGGTCAGCAGCGTCATTTCTTGCGCAAGAGCCGCAGAAACCGCGCAGAGTGATATCGTCGCGGACAGGAAGCCAGTGCAGTGACATGCCATGATCGCGCTCCATCGGGGCCGCAGGGCCCCAATGGCTCAAACGCAACGCGCGTGCCTCGTGACGCGGCAACGAGTCGCTCGCGTTTCAACTGCGACACCTATCCCTCGACATCAAGACTGCGCCGCGGCTGGCGCGGCTTGCCGTCGGGCGTATAGGTGCCGTGCTCTTCGCGGTCTTGGTGCGATTCCTGCTCGCCGTTGCCGCTGCTCTTCCGCACCGCATCCACGTTCTGTACGCCTTCGGCCGCCAGGTCCACGGCATCATCCAGCCGCTGCGCCTTGCGCTCGCGCGGCTTCTCGTCCGCCACGCGGCGAGCCTGCTGCGCCTGATGCTGCGCAGGAGACAGCCCGGCAATGGATTGCCCGATCGGATTGGTCAATGGAGTACCGGACACTCCCATGTCCTCCTTTTCGACATGTGGGGGGTCGCGCCTGCAACAATCCCAAGATGTGGGGCGTTCTGGACGGGCCGAGAACGTCAGGGCTGCGGTTACACGCCGATCAGATTGACGCCGCAATCGACATAAATGGTCTCGCCCGTCACACCCGCCGCGAGGTCGCTGACCAGATAGACGGCCGTATCGCCCACGTCGCCACCCTCGGTGCCGCGACGCAGCGGAGAACGCTCCGCCGAACGATCGCCCATACCGTCCGTCCCGCCGACCGCGCTCGAGGCCAGCGTGCGCAGATACCCGCCCGAAATCAGGTTCACGCGAATCTTGTCGCCGCCCATCTCCGCCGCCAGATATCGGCCGGTGCACTCCAGCGCGGCCTTGGCCACGCCCATGACGTTGTACCCGGGCACGACTTTCTCCGCGCCGTAGTAGGACATGCCCAGGATCGAGCCGCCGCCGCTGCGGGCCATCAGCGGCTGGGCCCGTCGGGCCATCCCCAGCAGCGTGTACGCCGAGATATCGATCGCGGACAGATACGCCTGACGCGGCGTGTGAACGAACTTGCCGATCTGCAGCCACTCGCGATCCGCAAATGCGATCGAGTGGATCAGAAAGTGCATCTTCTCAAATCGCTCGGCGTACGCCGTGAACGCGCGATCGATGTCCTCGTCGCTGCCCGCGTCCATCGGCACCATCCACGGATCGGCAATCCCGAGTTCTTCGACGGCCTTGCGCGTGCGACGTTCGTTCTTTTCGCCCGGCAAATGGGTGAACGCGCAGCGGGCCCCGTGCACCGTCAGCGACTTGGCGATGTGCCACGCGTAGGAACGATCGTTCGCGATCCCGACCACCAGACCGATCTTGCCGTCGAGCAGACCCATGGGACTCTCCAACTGGCGCGCATTTGATGGAGACGTGCAGCGCGCGAAACGGATGGTAGGAAGGGCCTTTCCTCCGCGCGGCACGACGAGTTCGGCATTTGGTCTACACTGGATTCGCACATGTCGCCACAGACCAGTCAGTCCGTCGTGTTCGTCGTTGTGCTCCTCGCGATCCTCGGGTTGGTCGCGTTGGTCGTGTTTGTGTTCATCAAGAGCCGGCGAAAGATCCGCGCCGCCCAGGACGATCTCGCCGCACTCGGATTCGTGATCGAGCGCAAGCCGGCGCGAGAACTCAAGGACGCGGCGTTCACGGCCGTCGGTGCGCCCAAGGCGCTCGCGCACGGCGCCTCGAAGATCGACTGGGTCGGCGTGGCGGAGATCGACGCCCGACGCCTCACACTCCTCTCGCACGCCTACGTCGTTCACACCGGGCACACCATGATCGTCATCAGGCACCTGTGCGTCGGCGTCGCGTGCCCCATTCGCGTCGGGCCCGCGAGTGTGCCGACACGCAACGCGATGCGCCGCTGGTTCGTCGAGCGCCTCGGCATGACCGTGCGCCCCGAATCATGGCGGCGTGAGATCGCGCAGCAATTCCTTTGCGACCCGCGCAAACACCCCGACGTCGCAGCGTGCCTTTCGACCGACGCCGCTCAGGATGTTCTGGCGACCATGCCAAAGAACGCGATCATTCATCTCGCGCCGGGCGTCGCCGCGGTCCTGCGCCAGACCGAAGCGACCGCGCAAACCGTGGGCGAACTGGTCGACGCCGCTCGACGCCTCGCCAGCGTGATCGACGAGGCCGCCAAGTGAATGCGGGCGACAGGAATTGAACCTGCACGACCTTTCGGCCACGGGAACCTAAATCCCGCGCGTCTGCCAGTTCCGCCACGCCCGCGTTGTGCCGAATCGTATTCCGCGCGGACCCTGTCTCCTCTGCTACGCTCGCCGCCATGGGTCTGTTGCTTCTGCTCGCCCTCGGGGCGGCGATTTTCTACCTCTCCGCCAGCGCCGGGACGCTGTGGTTCCTCACGCATCCCCCGCGTCGCACCGCCGCATGGGCCATCGCCAAGTCGCTGCCTTCGGACCCCTCCCAACTCGCCACGCCGCGGGCGTTTCAAGCGTGGACCCTTCGCCGGCGCGGCCTCGATCTCCACGCATGGGACATCGTCGGCGACCGACCCGATGGGCCGACCATCGTGCTCACGCACGGCTGGGGCGACTCGCGATTCGGAGCGCTCTCACGCGTCCCGCTCGCGTGTTCGCTCGCGTCGCGCGTCATCGCGTGGGACCTCGCGGGCCACGGCGACTCCTCCGGAGTTTGCACGCTCGGCACCCGCGACGTTGACGATCTGCTCGCGCTGCTTGAGCAGGTGTGCACGCCCGAGCGCCGAGACGTCGTGCTCTGGGGCTGGTCGCTCGGCGCGGGCGTCAGCATCGCGCTCGCCGCGAAGCTGCTCGAAAGCAACGCCGGACCACTCGTCCGCGCGATCATCGCAGAGTCGGTCTATCGCCTGCCGATCACGCCCGCGGCCAATGTGCTCGACGCCCGCGCCCTGCCGTGGCGCGTCAATCTGCGCCTCGCCCTCGCCGTCTTTGGCGTGGCCCTCGGCGTCGGCCCGCGTTGGCGGGGCTTTGATCGCGCCACCCATGCCGCCCGCCTTGCCGGCCGCACTCCGATACTGCTTCTGCATGGCTCGGCGGACATCGTGTCGCCCATTGCCGATGCGAAAGACATCGCGACCGCCGCGGGCGCGCGACTCGCGACCATCACGGGTGCCGGGCACAACGATCTCTGGACCGACGCGAACTTCTCAGCGCACGCGACAACGTCCGTGCGCGACTTTCTCTCGCCCCTCGCCTGAGGGGAGGGGTTGGGGCAGCGATGGTGGATCGCGAGCGGCGGCAAGCACTCACAACCGCACAAGCACGCACGCGTGCGGGCGCTTCTCACTGCTCGTGAACTTCCGCTCATAGTTCGTGCCCACCACCTCGCCCTCGCCCGCCCACTCGGGCGGCACAAACTCGCGGCGTTCAAACGCCGGCGTACCGGCCCGCAGCGTCGGACCCAGCGCGGCCAGTTCATTCGTCAGTGCCGCCGTCCAGCGCGCAAAGTGCAGTTCATCCCACGCCCACAGTTCGTCGTGGTCGGTGACGACGCGCAGTTCGCCGCCCGCTCCGAGCACGCGATGCATCTCCGCGAGAAAGCGATCTTGCACCACGCGGTTCTTGTGGTGCTTGGTCTTGGGCCAAGGGTCGGAGAAGTAAAGATGCACCACGCGAAAGGTTGACGCCGGACACCGCCACCGCAGGAACTCGTTCGCGTCGCCGTGCAACATGCGGCAGTTGTCGACGCCGCGCCGACGAAGACGATCAGCCGCGTAGGCGTAGATCTCGCCCTCCCACTCGATGCCGAGGTAGTTCACTTCCGGCGCGGCCGGACACTGGTTGACCAGAAACGCGCCCTTGCCCGGGCCGATCTCCAGTTCGAGCGGGCGATCCGGATGCGCGAACCAGCGGCGCGGATCCAGACGACCCGCCTCGCGATCAGTCAGCGCGGCATCCGGCAGCGGCGGCAACTCCTCGCGCGTGACGCCGACACGCCCCACGTCCAGCACATTTCCACGACCAAGCGACATGCCGCGACTGTACGCGAGAAGCGTCGAGAACGATGATTGCACAGGAGTTGAGCCGCGCACACGGCCGCGCTCGCTTCGTCGCGCCGCGACCCACGCACCCCAGTCATATCCTCACCACATGAATCGTGCGAGCATCACTCACAACGACGGCAAGCCCGCCGGCCACATCACGCGCGACGGCGTGACTTCGCTGCGAGTCCGCTATTGCGAGTGCGATCCGATGGGCGTCGCCCACCACGCCGCGTATGTGCCCTGGCTCGAGATCGCCCGCACCGAACTCCTCCGCGACAGCGGCGTGACATATTCGGAGCTCGAAGCCCGCGGCGTGTTCCTCGTCATCACACGCCTTGAATGCAAGTATCGCCGACCCGCGTTCTACGATGATCTGCTCGACGTTCGCGTCAAGTGGATCGGCGGCAGTCGTGTGAAGATCGAACACGAGTACGAGATCGTGCTCCGCGAGAGCGCCGCCGGGACTCGGGCCCAGAGCCGAAACGTGGGTGAGTCGTTGCTGGCCGCGTCGACGACGCTCGCTTGCGTGGACAGCGCAGGTCGGATTCAGCCGCTGCCCGAGTGGCTGGCAGGTGCCTGAGTGCTGCTCGCCCGCGCGGCGCACATTCGATCTCGGCCCCGAGTGTCCGTTTCTTCGCCCCCATGAAATCACTGGAAAAAGACGACCCCCAGGGAGCGTGGCCCCCGCTGATACACTGCTCGGGCCCGAGGTGAAACTCCGGGCTTCGTTTACGAACAAGTACCTGCGTGTCGCGCTCTTGTGGGCGTGTCCATCGCGGGTCGTCGGCACGAATGGCTCACACGGAGGTCCACATGAATCGATTTCGCTCTCTGACGGCATCGTCGGTGCTTTCGGTCGCGCTCCTCGGCGGTATCGCCGGCTTGCCGCTGGTGGCCGCGCCCTCGGTCGCTATGGCCCAAGCCGCGGACAACCTCATCACCAAGGACGGCATCATCACGGGCACGATGAACATCGACTTCCAGACGCGCACCCGACTGGACACCTCGGGCGACCTCAAGCCCGGCAGTGCCGCGCTGGGCGTCGCCGACAAATACTCTTTCGTCTTCCGCGTCGCCGACACCACCGAGTTCGCGGGTGAAGTCACCCGACAGCCCAATCTCTACAGCAAGGTGATCGGCAGCAAGAAGCAGTCGGCGTTCCTCGGCTTCAACATCAACCTCGCCGTCTTCAACCCCAAGGACCTGAAACAGAAAAAGAACGTCGGCAAATGGGTCGGCCAGGTGCCCGTTGACGCTTCCAGCGGCGCGTTCGATCTGGGCGCGGGCGACAAGGAAGGTGAACGCCGCCTCCGTATCGCCATCGACACCGTCGGCAGCGCGAAGGGATTCGTCGATGAGTTCCAGGGACGCCTCGTCGGCAAGGCCGAAAAGAAGGAAACCCTCGCCGCGTACACCTACAAGCGCGTCATCGGCACCAAGACCGTCGAGGTTGTCGTCAAGAAGTCCGATCCCATGCGCTTCGAGGGTCTGAAACTCGCCAAGGGCCCCAGCGAGATCTACCCCGCGACCATCGTCAGCGGCCGTCTCGATTACGACTACGAAACCGGCAACTGGTTCACCGACGGCATCCGCTTCCGCTACCAGATGGACGGTAAGGACGTCGAGGACGTCATCACCGGCTCCATCAAGTGGGTCGAGGACGCCAACCGCGCCACCAACGGCAAGGGCGTCTACGACTTCAACCTCCGCTTCAACGAGGACAAAAACAAGTCCGCCGCCAACGAAGCCGCCGCGTTCGACAAGATGTCCAACGAGGACGCCTTCTTCGCCGTCGACAACAGCGTCCCCAGCCTCACCGGCACCATCTCCTACACCGACACCATGATCAGCGGCGGCGAGACGCCGTCGTCCAGCAAGGTTGACTACAGCCTCAACGCCAACAAACTCACCAAGCAGCAGGTGGTGAACTTCTTCAAACTCTGGCTCATCGCCGTCGGCCCGACGAATGATGAATGAGAACGCGAACGGCATTCGCATCCAGGCTCAACGGCCCCGGCGAATGCCATCAACACTCGTGCCGAACGCGTAACTGCGGTCGGCACACTTCAACAGTCTCTCCCCCAAAAGTGGGGGTGGTGGGGGAAGTGGATCACGCATCCGCCACAGCAGTCGCCACATTGATCGCCAAATCGAGGATTCACGCCATGTCGATCTCGCTCTACGGCTCGCTCATCCGTCGCCACGACAAAGACCGCAGCAACGAGGTCACCCGTCGCGAGATGCTCAAGGCTTCCGCCGCCGTCGGCGCGGGGCTCCTGCTCAGCACCCACGTCTTCGCACAGCGTCCGTGCGTCGCGGGCAAGAGTGTCGTCATCATCGGCGCGGGCTTCTCCGGGCTCGCCTGCGGCCATGAACTCAAGGCCGCCGGGTACGACGTCACCATCGTCGATGTCCGTGATCGCGTCGGCGGTCGCGTGCTCACGTTCCACGATCTGCTCCCCGGCAAGTACGTCGAGGGCGGCGCGGAACTCATCGGCTCCAATCATCCGCTCTGGGTCGCCTACGCCGAGAAGTTCGGCCTGACCTTCACCGATGTCAGCGAGGACGAAACGCTCGACGCGCCCGTCATCCTCGACGGCAAGCGACTTCGCAACGAGGATGCCGCCAAGCTCTACGAAGAAATGACGCCGGTCGAGGCCGAGTTCAACAAACTCGCCGCAGACGTGAACGCCGACGAGCCGTGGACCAGCAAGGACGCCAAGGAACTCGACGCCCGATCCACCGGCGACTGGCTCAGCAAACTCGGCGTCGATCCTCTCGGCGTCAAGGGCTTCGCCGCCACGCTCACCAGCGACAACGGCGTCTCGTGCGACAAGCAATCACTGCTGGGAATGCTCACCGCCGTCAAGGGCGGCGGCCTCGAAAAGTACTGGTCCGACAGCGAGGTGTATCGCTGCAAGGACGGCAATCAGCAACTCGCCACCAAACTCGCCGAGGCCATCGGCAAAGATCGCATCGTCCTGGGCGTCGCCGTCAAGAAGGTTTCCTTCTCACCCAGCGCCTCCGGTGGTTCGGGCGTCACGGTCAAGTGTGCCGACGGGCGTGAGATCACCGCCGACGATGTCGTCCTCGCGTGCGCGCCGACGGTGTGGAACAAGATTGAGTTCTCGCCCGGCCTGCCGTCGAGCCTCAAACCACAGATGGGCGTCAACATCAAGAACCTGATGACGCTCAAGAAGCCGGTGTGGCTGGAGAACAAACTCAGCCAATACCTGCTCAGCGACGGCGAGGTGACCATGACATGGAATGCGACCGACGGCCAGAAGGAAGACGACGGCTGCGTCTTGACGTGCTTCTCCGGCGGCCCCGGCGCGGAGAAGATTCTGGAAAAGCCCGCCGAACTGCGCCGCGCCGACTATGTGAAGCAGATGGACGCGGTGTACCCCGGCGTCGCCGAGGCGGTCACCGGGCAGCGATTCATGGATTGGCCGCGCGAGCCATGGTCGATGGGAAGTTACTCGTTCCCCGCCCCCGGGCAGGTGACGAGCGTCGGCCCGGTGCTGCGCCAGGGGCTCGGGCGATTGCACTTCGCGGGCGAGCACTGCTGCTACAAGTTCGTCGGCTACATGGAAGGTGCGCTCGATTCGGGCGTGGCCGTCGCCCGGCGACTGGCGGCACGCGACGGCGCAAAGCCGTGAGTGTGACGAAATCCGACCCCGCTCGTCACCACGCCAGGACGCGGGTCATCTCGCCGCGGTTGGCGTGGGCGAGCGTCGGCAAAGGCGCGCGACGCAGGGTGTAGAGCGGCGCGTGGGGTGGGCACAGCACGCGCAACTGGAGCACCGCGTCGCCGAGTCCTCGACTGACTGCGCAGATCGAATCATCGACGCGCAGCACACCCGCGGCCATGCGACCGGGCACATCGCAACTGGTGTGCGGCGACCAGTGAGGGCCGAGCCGAAACTGCCCGCCGTGCGTGTGACCCGCAAAACTGATCGGCAGGCCGAGCGTGGCCTGCGCGGGCAACATGCTGGGGTAGTGCAGCAGCGTGAGCGGGAGTCGACCCCCGGGCGTGGTCCCGGCGTTCATCGCCACGGCGAGCATGTCCTCGGGCCAGTTCGCGCCCAGCAGACGGATCGGGGCGTCATCGAGGTCGAGCGGATGATCGTTGAGCCACACGATGCCGGGCACTTCGTGGCGGCGAGCGACGAAGATGGGCGTGTCGTGATTGCCAATGATGCCGAACGCGCCGAGACGAGGTCGCCACGCGGCGGCGAGCGCACGCAACGTCAGCAGCGCGGCCTCCTCGTCGCCGCCTCGGTTGCTGTAGTCGCCCGTGAGGAGGATGAGATCAACCGGCGTGACCGCGACGGCGTGCAACAGCTGGCGGATGATCGGCGTGAAAGGTCTGCTGCGACGGATGTGCAGGTCCGTGAGGTGGAGAATCGTGAGGCCATCGACAGCCACCGGCACCGCAGGGTGCGCCAGATCAAAGCACTCGATCGGCGCGGGTGGCGTCGGGCGGCGGAGCATCTCCACACGACGGGCAAAGGAATCGGAACTCGCGGCAACCACGCTCCACACGACCATGTGTATAGCACGCCCGGGCGGATCAAGCATTGAAGTCCGTCGCGGCGGCGGCGGGGCCCCATTGCTCCAGCTCGTTCAGCGTCGCGGCGATCTTGCGGCGGACTTTGTCCTGGGCGTACTTGCCCAGCACGAGCCGCAGCGGTGGGTTCTCGGCGGCGGCGGCGTCGAGAATGACGCCGGCGGCTTTGGCCGGGTCGCCGGTCTGGCGACCGCTCATTTTCGCGAGCATGGCGGCAAACTTGCCGACGCTGGCCTGATACTCGGGCTGCGAGCACGCGACGGTCTTGAGCGAGCGACTGATGAAGTCGGTGCGGAACGGCCCGGGCTGGACGATCATCACGCGCACGCCGAAGCCGCGGAGTTCGTCGCGCAGCGCCTCGCTCGCGAACTCCAGTGCCGCTTTGCTCGCGCCGTACGCCCCGAAGCCCGCGTAGTTGCTGATCGCCGCGGCGGCGGAGATGTTGACGACGACGCCTGAGCGTTGATGGCGGAGAATCGGAAGGGCGGCGCGGGTGAGATTGAGCGCGCCGAAGAAGTTGGTCTCAAAGTTGTGTCTCAGGTCGGCGTCGCCGGTGTCTTCGAGGGCCGCGACAAGGCCGTAGCCCGCGTTGTTGATTACCCCGTCGATGCGCCCAAAGCGCGCAAGCGCCGCGTCGACGGCGGCGGCGCAATCCTCGGGGCGCGTCACATCGAGCAGGACCGGCAACGCGCGTTCGGCGTCGAGCGCGATGAGATCACGAAGATCGTCGTGTCGGCGCGCGCCGGCGACGACCCGCTCGCCGCGGGCGAGGGCCGCCTTGGCCAGTTCGCGCCCAAAGCCGGAGGAACAGCCGCTGATGAGCCAGACACGGGTCGGATCAGTCATGCGAGCGGGTTCGATGCGGCGGCGTGCGCGGATTCGACGCCGCGAACACGACCCGCGCAAAGAAACGGGCCCGCCCTTGGGAGGCAAGCCCGTTGACGCAGATTCCTGCTCGGGCGGCTGAGGTTCAGCAGCCTTGTTCGAAGGCCGCGATGAAGTCATCGAAATCGGTGAAGTCGAGGAAGCCGTCGGCGTTCACGTCCGCACCTTCGACGCCGTTCTCGAACGCCGCGACGAAGTCGTCAAAGTCGGAGAAGTCGACGAAACCGTCGGCGTTGAAGTCGGCGACGCCGCACTGCTGCGGGCAACCGGCCCGCCCGCAGAAGAAGACGATGCGCTGCACCTGCGACGCGGATTGGCCGCCGACCGCGCCCGGATCGGTCACGAACCACTGGGCGTAGAGAACCTGATTGGCGTTGACTTCGCCAAGGGCGAGCGGCCACTGCTGGGTGGCATAGCCGCCGCCGTTGCCGGTGCCCTTGGCGGTCTGGGCATCGAACCAGCGGGTGGGCGTGATCACGCCGTTGACCGGGGCGTTGGCGCTGAGTCCCAGACGCGCGGTCGCGCCGCCGATCGCGCCGTCGAGGCCGATGCGATACTCAAGATTGCCGACGAAGGCGGGCGCGTCGACGATGGTGACCGGGCGCACACCGCCCGAGCCGGGGATGCCGTTGCCGTTGGGCGGCACGGTGGGCTGGCGCCCGGCCTGCTCGCGAAAGAGCGTCGGGCGATCAAACGGGAACTGCTGGTTGGCGACGCGCGGATCAGTCAGCCCGTTGCGGATGAAGTCATCGATCAGCGGCGCGACTTGCTGCGGTACGTTCACGAGGTTGCGGATGATCGGATCAAGGTTGTCCTGGAACTGCGGCGGATTCGGGCCGCGAGCCGCGGCGTAGAAGCCGATGACCTGCTGCAACGTATTGAACTGCCCGTTGTGCATGAACGTCGCTTTGAGGCCGACGTTGCGGAGCGACGGCACCTTCAACTTGCCGCGATCGCCGAAAAGACCGCTGATGCCCTGACGCCCCGAGTCTTCCGCGATCGGGCGCAGACCGATGTTGCGGAACGAGAAATCGGTGAAGTGCGGCGCGGTGTGGCAGTCGTTGCAGTGGCGCACGTTGAACTCGTTCATCCCCTGCTGCTGCTGTGGTGTCAGTGCCGAGGCATCGCCGGCTTGGAAGCGATCCCATGGCGACTGATCGGAGATCAGCGTGCGCTCATACGTCGCGATCGCGAACGCAATGCGGGTCGCGTTGATCTCCGTCGTGCCGAACGCGGCCTTGAACAGTTCGGGATAGGTGATGTTGCCGCTGAGCGCCGCGGCCAAGTCGGGCGGCAGGTTCGTCGCGAGATTGAGCGGGCGTGCCTCCGCCAGCCGCGCGGCCGCACCAGCCCAACTCTGCCCGGCGTGCGACATCTCAATCGTGTTGAGGATCGGCTGGACGATCTGGCTCTCGAGCGCGCCATTGGTCGCGATCTGCACGAGAAGGCTCTCAGGCGACGCGAACGACGGGTTCGCGCGCCCGTCCCAGAAGAGATTCGGCGCGTACGCCGCGTTGATCGGCGTGTTGGCGGCCCGTCCCGTCACCTGGGGGCGGAGTTGAAACACCGTGTCGCGGATGTAGTCGTTCACGCTGTCGGACTTGATGACGCCGGGCGACGCGATGATGTCGTCAGGCGTGTTGTTCACGCCGTCGATGCCCGGGTTGCGGGCGGCACGCGGGTCGGCCCCGCCGCGGGCCATCACATGGCACGACGCGCACGCGACGGCGTTGCTGGTGGACATCTGGTCCTCAAAGAAGAGGGCTTTGCCGAGGATGCGCTTGGCTTCGCTGAAGGGGTTCTCGCTGGGCGTCGGCACCGGCGGCAAGGCGGCGCGGGCATGGCCCGTGAACGCCGCCACGCAGAGCACGGCGATCGCCATCGTCGCGCGTGACAAAACGACAACCTGACCCCGACGGGTGTGGTCCACCATCGCTGCACTCCTTCTGTTGCTGATTGTGGCCCGCGGCCCCCCGGTCGCGTCGCGAGCACTGTCGTGCCCGCTCAACGCACCACACGCCAGCCGTATTGCGGGTTCGGCGACATTTTTTCCGAGGACGTCCGGAAACAACACAGCGCATGACGCCCGGCTCCATCGCCGGACGCCGCCACTCACCCGACGCCCGTGCCCAGCACGCACCGGGCCAGCACGGCCATCCGCACGCTCACGCCGTGAGCGACCTGCGCGAGGATGAGCGACCGCGGACCGTCGGCCACCGCGGCATCAAGTTCGATGCCGCGATTGATCGGCCCAGGGTGCATCACCACGGCGTTCGGCTTCATGCGTGCCGCGCGATCGGGCGTCAGGGCGTACAGCGAGCGATACTCGCGCACCGAGGCGAGCGAACCGCCGCGCGGCCCGTCGCGAAGCGGATTGTGCGTCTCGCCGCCCGTGCCACCGGAACTCCCGCCGTGCCGTTCAAACTGAATCCGCAGCATCATCGCCGCGTCGAGTCGTTCGACATGCGCATCCAGATCGTGCGACACTTCGCAGGTGCCGGGCGACTTCGCCGCCACCGTGATGGCACCGGGCACCATCCCCGGCGGGCCGATGCACACGACGTGTGCCCCGAGCGCCGTCAGACACGCGATGTTCGATCGTGCCACGCGGGACGACACCACATCGCCGATGATCGCCACCCGCACGCCGCTCAGATCCCACGCGGCGTCGCGCTTCAGGTACGTTGCCAGCGTGAAGGCGTCGAGCAGGCCCTGCGTCGGATGTTCATGACGCCCATCGCCGGCGTTGATGACGCTGCACGCGACGGCATTCGCGATCGTGTGTGCCGCCCCGCTCTGCTTGGCCCGCACCACCAGCGCATCCACGCCCATCGCCTCGATGTTCCGCGCGGTGTCCACCAGCGTCTCGCCCTTGCTCAGACTCGACTCGGCTCCTGACAGATTCACCACGTTCGCGCCCAAACGATGGGCCGCCACGCTGAAACTCGTCCGCGTGCGCGTCGAGTCCTCAAAGAACAAGTTGGCCACGATCCGCCCCGCCAGCAGCGACGCGGCGTCGTCCCGCGTCGGCAGCGTGCGGGCCAGCGTCAGCAGGCCGCGCATCTCAGCCGCGTCCAGGTGCATCAATCCAGTCAGGTGCCGCGTCGGGTGGGCCATGCGAAGCAAGCGTATCGCGCCCAGACCCGGGGACGGCCCAAGAATCATCCCCGACCACGACCCTGCCGCGGCGTGTTTACACTTCCCACAGGCAATCCCGCCCCTTCTCGCCCGTCTTTTCAGCAACGCTCGGGGCCGAAGCTGAACCGGCATGCGATGCCGCCGGTATGAAACGGGTGACGGGTGTTGGCGTTGATCCGTCGTGTCGATTTCGCCTGCGGTCGAGCCGCCGGCGTTGAAGAATCTCAGGTCAAACAGGAGTCATTGGATGGTCATCTCGCGTTCTTGTCTCGTCGCTCGTCGTGTGCCCCTTGCCCGGCGCGCGTTCAGCCTCCTTGAACTCATGCTCGTCCTTGCGATCATCGGCATCCTGATGGGCGTCGCCGCGTACAACCTGCTCGGCCAGTCCGACAACGCCAAGGCCACCGCCACCAAGGCCAGCCTCAAAATCCTCAAGAACGGCGTCGACCAGTACTACATCACCAACTCGGTCTATCCGACCAACCTGCAGGCGCTCATCACTGCCAAGCTCCTTCAGGCCCCGCTCCCCAAGGACGGCTGGAAAACCGACTTCTTCTTTGATCCCACGACGCCCGAGGGCGTCGATCAGCCCTATCGCCTGCTCAGCCCCGGCAAGGACAAGCAGGTCGGCACGCCCGACGACATCAACATTTGGACCATGGATACCCAGCCCGGCACGCCGGTGCAGTGAGGAAGAAGAGTCGAAGAGACGGAGTGCGAAAGACAAGAAGTCAGAAGGTCACGAAGACACGATGTCTGAGATTCAAAATCACAGTGTGGCTCCCTCGTTCTGAACATCGCGATTCTTTCTTGACCATTGTTCCGCTCTGTTCCCTCTCGTCCTCTCGGCGTTCTCTGTGTTCCAGTCTTTGCCTTCCTCCGCGCCTTTCGCGACCTTCGCGTTGAAAACCACCTGATCCTGTCGCGTCCCAGCCCACGACTTGTCGCATGAATCGCCCGCGTCACACCCCGATCCTCCGACGCGGCCTCACCCTGCTGGAGGTCGTGCTCGCGGTCGTGCTCCTCGCGATGGTCGCCGCCACCGCCCTCAGCATCAGCAGCGCGATCATCGGCATGCAGATCCGCGAGCAGCGCACCCTCGCCGCCGCCGAACTCGCCAATCGCCTTCTCCTGCAGTTCCTTGACGACGAAAGCACCATGCCCAGCCCCTCCGCGCCGCTTGAGTACGGCCCAGATCGCTATCGCTGGTCCATGAGCAAGGAAAACGTCACCTGGCGCGAGGCTCGCACCGACACCGCCTCCACCGTGCAGTCCAACTCCCGCCTCAGCCTCGATCGGCTCACCGTCGTCCGCGTCCGCGTTTGGCTCGGCGAGGAGTCCGGCGGCGACCTCTCCCCCGGCAATGGCCAGCCCGAGGTCACGCTCACCCGCATGGTCGATCCACTCGCCGCCGTCAACCGCAACCCCGACACCCGCACCCGACTCCTCGACGACGAAACCCGCCGGCGCCAATACATCGAACAGTTCACCGGCGTCATGTCCGGCGGCGGGTCGCGCAGCACCGGCGGCGGGTCTGGCAACAATCGCGGCGGAGGTGGCAAGTGAGTCGCTCCACGCGACATGCACATCAAGCCCGCCGCGGCTTCACCATGCTCGAACTCGCGCTCGCTTCCTTCGTCGGCGCGATGGTCGTCATCACCGGTATCAGCGTCATCAACTCGATCCTCTCGACCAACACCACGCTTGACCGACGCTTCACCGAGGTGAACGAAGTCGAACGCACACGCCGCATCCTGCAGCGTTCGCTCACCATGCTTGTCATGTCCGAGCAGCAGCGCCCCGCCGACGCCAAAAACCTGCTCTCCAGCCGTTCGTCTTCGCTCACCGCGGGGCGAACCGCCCGAAGCACGACGAGCGAGAGCGCCGCCGGCACCGGCGCGGGCAGCGCCGCAACGTCCGAAGCGGGCGTCGAGACCCAGGCCAGCTCTCGCACACTGCCACCCCCGCGGCTTGAACTCAAACTCCTTGACGATTCCGGCATTGCCTCCGCCGTCGCCGCGATGCGCTCGGAGGGTTCCAACCAGGCCGCCGCCCAGACGCTCGAACTCGTCTGCTCGCGCCCTCCAGTCCCCAGCGGCAGGCCCATCTGGCTCATGCAGCAGACCAGCGACGCCGGCACCGAAGCCTCGGCGGACGAGACAGAGTCCAACACATCGAGCATGCCGCGCGCCACCCGCGGCCGATTCGAACTTCTGCCCGCGTCCGACGCGCTCGGTGCGTACTGGGAACTCTGGTGGCACCCGCTCCCGCCGCTCGACAACTCCGGCAATGTGCTCCCCGGCTACACCGACCCCGAGCGCATCGAGCAGCTCCTTGGCACCCCCACGCGACTTTGCTCCAAGATCACCGAGTTCCAGTGGTCCGCGTTCGATGACGGCGTCAACAAGACGTCGATGGACGCGATCTGGATGGATGAACTCCCCGCCTACATGCGCGTGCAACTCAAGACCCGTGCAGGGCTCGCCGCCGACTGGCTCTTTGAGATCGACTACACCACCGGTGCCGAGACCCTCGGCAATACCGTCGCCGGCGCGGGCGGGAACGGCGAGAACAACCAAGGCGGCGGCGGGCGCGAGCAGGGCGGTGGCCAAGGTCAAGGCGGACAAGGCGCCCAAGGCGGCGGCAGCCAAGGCCAAGGCAACGGCACAAAACTCCCCAGCGGCAAAGAGTTCCGCAGCAAGACCGTCCCCCGTCGCGGCCAGCGCCCGCCACCTCCACCCGGAGGCGGCCAATGAACCCCCTCACTCGCAAGACCCTCCCCGCACGCCGCGCCTTCGCACTTCCGGTCGTGATGCTCATCATGATCGTCATCGCCACCGTCGGCGTCGTCATGCTCGAACGCCAAGGCGCCCAGGCCCTCGCCATCGGCCGCCAGGTCAGCGGCTACGACGAGCACCACGCCTCACGCGGGATGAAGGAAGCCATCGACGCCTGGATCACCAACGGCCAGCGCAAGCCCATTCGCGATCGCATCGACTCCTTCGGCCGCGCCTTCGAACTCGATCTGCCCAACGGCATCGACGGCAAGGGCATGCAGACCCTCACCATCCTCCTCGTCGATGCCCAAGGCACCGTGCTCAGCGACTTCACCGGCTTCGCCGGTCAGGCTCTTGACGACGGCCGCGCGATTCTCACCGTTCTTCGCAACTCCGCCCTTCCCGCCGAAGAGGCCTACTTGCGGGCCCAAGGCCCGATCTCCATCAGCGCCAACTCCGCAACCCCCGAAGTGCTGCTCGCCGTCGCCGAGGCCGCCACCGGCGGCGAGGGTGCCCAGTCCTTCGTTGATGAGATTCTCAAATCGCGCGATGAGGGCCAACTGAACTCCGCCGCCATCGGCGAGGCCTGCAACGCCAGCGGCGCGGAGCCCGAAGCCCGGGCCAAACTCCAACGCTTCATCACCGCCGACCCCTTGCTCTGGATGGTCACGGTCGAAGTCCGCCGCGGCGGGCCAACCGGCACGCTCAACGCCCGTTACCGCGGCCTGGCCACGCTGGTGGACAAATCGGCAAGCCGCCAGAACACCCCGCAAGGAATGCAGCGTTCAAGCGTTTTCCTGACGTGGGAAAAGCAGGACGCCCAGCAGATCCAGCGTGAGTCCATGGGCCTGTAAGACCCTGCGGCGGACCAGCCCACCGTGCGCGGATTCACGAACCGCCGCGCTCCCTCGCCGGTATGCGAGTACACTCGGAACGCAGGAGATTTCGCCCCCGCAGGTCGGCCAAAGCCCATGGATCGCATCAAGGTCACATCCTGGACACGCGGCTCGCAGGTGGCGCTCGGCATCGCGCTGCTCTTTGCCGCCGCCGTCGCGTTCGCGGGTTTCCCCGGCTCTGGCCTTCCCGCGCACCAGCGCCCCGAAGCCGCCCCCGGCCCCGCCACGCCGCCGCCATCGGACGCGACCGCCAAGCCCGACGCCGAGCCCATCGCCGTCGCCGACATGGCCGCCCGCATCCGGCTTGTCGCCAACCACCCCAAGCCCGTCGAAGTCGCGCCGACCGACGCGCCGTCGGAGGTTGCTCCCGCGCCCGCCGCCTCCGAGATCAAGTACCTCGGCCCCATCGGCATTGGAGGCCGCAAACTCGCGCTGCTCGTCATCGCCGGCAAGCAGGTCATCCTTGCCGAGGGCGACACCATGCCCGGCACCGAGCACCACATCACGCAAGTCACCGATCTCGAAGTGCAGATCGACGAAGGCGGCAAGGAACCCAAGAAAGTCGAACGCGCCAACAAGTCCGCCGTCTCCGTCACGCAGGTCGTCAACCCCGCCGCACCCAAGGCCGCGCCCAGCGCCAGCGGTCCGACCGACGCCCCCGTGACCGAAAACATGCGCGACCGGATCAAGGCCGCCCGTGAGCGACGCGCCGCACTCCGCGGCCAGCGCGGCACGCCCCCGGGTGCTTCGCCCCAGTCCGAAGAGAATCCCGGAGACGCACCTCGGTGAGCGCCCGCGTCTGCGCCATCCTTCGCCGTGACCGCGGCCGCCTCACCGCGGCGGTCCGCCTCGTCGGCCCACGCAGCGACGAGTCGTGGTCGCCCGCCGGCGTCGCCAGCACCACAGGCGCGCCCCCAGCGCCCGTCGCCGTCGGCAGCGCGATCCTCAGCGCCGAGAAAGACGCCGCCGCATGGGTCGCCGGGCGCGTGGGCGATCAGGCCCGCATCGCCGCCGTCTGTATCGATGTCGACGGCGCACTCTGCGCATGGATGAGCGCGCCGACGCGCGAAGCCCGTCTTGTCGCCTCTCTCGCCCGCAGCGGCCCGGCCCAGCCCGAGGCCGACGCCGCCTTCTCCACCAATCGCCCCGCCTCCTCCGCCCTCTCGGCCTACGCCGGCAGTGATCTCGATGCGAGCGTGCAAGTCCTCGGCGGCGGCGTCGCGATCGCCGAGCCCGCCGAGCCCGACGCCACGCCCGCCAAGGGAAAGAAAAAGACCAAGTCCACCGCCGCCGAGCCACCCCGCGCCGCGCGCGTGCCCGTGCTCGCCATCAACGACCTGCCCGCGAGACTCTTTGTCGATGGCCTCGACGAACAAGGCGTGCAGGTTGATCGCGTGCTCACCCTCTGGCACGCCGCCGCCCTTGCGTGGGACCCCGGCGTCGGTCGCGCGGTCGCCCTTGATGCCGCGATCCTCGCCAACGCCCCGACCACTGCCGTTGTGCTCGTCGATCCCGCGTCCTCGCGCCTGCTCTGGTGTTGGTCCGTCGGCGGCGAACTTCTCGCCGGCGGCTCAATGCGTCTCGCCCGCCAGCGCGACAGCGATTCGCTCGCGCTGGGCGAACCCGAGGCCGCACGCCTCGCCACCGAATGGGTCGCGTGGTCAGTGCAACTCGGGCGTACGCCTTCGCGCTGCATCGCTGTGTGCGCCGCGAACGACGACGCCGTTGCCATGTCAGACGCTCCTGCCGCCTTTGGCCGCGAGCTGGGTGCCGCACTCTCGGGTTGCGTGGTGGACATGGCCTCGCACGCCGACCCGCTCGGCGTCACGCTCACGCGCCTCGCCGAGAAACTCGACGATGCGCCGCTGAGTTCCGCCGGCGCCGTCCCCGCCGGGCTTGCGACCCTCGCCTCGCGCCCCGGCGTCGCCCATCGACGCATGCACGTCTGGCTCTCGCTGGCGATCATCGGCGCCGCCGCGTTCCTCGGCGCGGTCGCGTGGCGCGTGGGGTCCAACGTCGGCTCCGCCCGCATCGAAGCCGTCAAGCAGACCGACAGTTGGCGCGAACTGCTCAAAGAGGTCTATCCCGAGGCCCTCGCCGCGCCGTTCCCCTTCGACAAACTCCGCTCGCAGTATGACAAGCGTGAGAAGGAACTCCGCCCGCCCGAGGCCAAGGAAAACGCCCGCCCGATCCTTGCCGAACTCGAAGCCCTCTCCTTCGTGCTCGGCAACCCCGACTACGAACTCTCCACGCTGCAAATCCCCAGCGGCGGGCAGGTCATCATCGAAGTCCGCGTCAAAAACGTCGAACAAGGCGAAGAACTCCGCCGCTCGCTCGATGCCGTCGCCGGCTCCGAGATCGTCCGCTGGGCCGAGTCCTACATCAACGAAGGCAGCGGCGAGACCGCCCGCGTGAAGTGCCGCTTCAGCGGCACATGGGCCCCGCGCGCACCCAAGCCCACGCCCGCCGCATCCGCCTCCACGGAGGCGACGCCATGACCACCATCCCCGCCAATCTCCCGCCGCTCGACGACGAACTGCACGAGCAGCGCGTGCTCGAGGCCGCCCGCCGCGAACGCCTCAACCGCCCGCGTCACCTCGTCGCGTTGTCGATCGTCCTGCTGCTCATCGCGAGCGGCTTCGTGGTCTATGCGTGGACACAGCGGGCCGCCGCGTTTGAAGAACTCGCCACCCAGCGCACGCAGGCTGATCTGGTCGTCGGCGTCGCGACCAAACTCAAAGCCCTCGAAGCCAAGGCCGCCGCCGAGGGCCGCCCCAAGTGGGGCGCGCCCATCACCGAGATCCGATCCAAGATTCAGCAGGCCGCCACACTCGCCGGGCTCAAGTCCGCCGGCACGCTCCTGCCCCAGGAACAGACCGACCAACTCGATCGCAAACTCGGCGTGCAACGCAAGAAACTGACGTACCGCGAGGTCCGCGACGAATCGCTCGAAAACCTGCTCCGCTGGGTGCAGAGCACCGCCGCCGAGATCCCGGGCCTTGAGGTCTACGCCCTCGACATCCTTCAGCCCGAGCCCAATCAATGGAAGATCACCGTCGTCTTCTCACGCTGGGAGCGCATCGGCGGATGAACAAGCACATGACCCACCTTCCGATTTCGTCACGCGCCACCCGCGCCGCGCTCCTCGTCGCCATCGCCTTTTCACTGGGCCTGGGCGCGTGCGCCTCGCGTCCCAAGTCCCCCGACCAGGAGGCGGCGGCCGGCATGCAGCGCGCCACGCAGTTCGCCACCCAAGGCCTCGAAAAGCAAAAGGCCGGCAAGATCGACGAAGCGATCGAACTCTACCGCAAATCCCTCGCCGCCAACGATCAGATCAGCGGCGTGTGGACCAACCTCGGCCTCGCGATGCGCGACAAGCAGAACTTCGTCGACGCCGCCAAGGCCTTCCAGCGTGCCGCCGAACTCTCGCCCCAGGATCCGCGCCCAAGCGCCTACCTCGGTGTGCTCTACCTCGAACGCAACTGGAACCGCGAAGCCCTCGACAACTTCGAGACCGCCCTCACCCGCGACCCGATGAACATCGATGCCCTCCGCGGCTCGGTGCAGGCCAGCCAGCGCCTCGCCAAGCGCGACGAACGCACCCTCGAACTCGTCAAGAAACTGCTCATGGTCGAGACCGATCCCAAGTGGCTCCGCGAAATGGAACTCCGCAAGGTCAGTCTCGAAAACGAACTCGCCGAACACGCGCGACAGAAGAAGCAGTGACGCCAGAGCACGCAGTCGTACGCGCACGGGCCGGCGTTCTCATCGACAAGGGCGTGCCTTTCGCACGCCGTCTCCGCGTCTCTTCGTCTCTGCGCTTCTTTGCCTTCGCCGTTCCCGCCTCGGCTATCGTTCCCGCTTGATGCGTCCTCCGGACGAAATCGACGACCTCCCCCCGCCGCGGCCTCGCTCCAAGAAGCCCAGCGGCGGCATCATGTCCCTCGGTGGGCACCTCGAAGAACTCCGCCGCCGCATCATCTTCGCCCTTCTGGGCGTCCTGCCCATCTTCCTCGGCGCCCTCGCCATCGCCCGCCCGCTGCTTGAGTTCCTCATGGCGCCCGTGCAGGCCGCCCTCCGCGCCGAGGGTGCCCGCCCGTTGCTCATCTCCACCGGCGTGCTCGAGACCTTCGACACATGGCTCAAAGTCGCCGTGATGGTCACGATCATCGTCGGCAGTCCGTGGCTGCTCTATCAGGCATGGCTTTTCGTCGCGCCCGGGCTCTATCGCCACGAAAAACGCTTCGTTCACTTTCTGCTGCCGCTCAGCACCTTGCTCATCGCCGCCGGCGTCGCGTTTCTCTACCTCGCCGTGCTGCCGGTCATGCTGCACTTCTTCATCCACTTCGGCAGCACGCTCGGCAAGCCCACCATCGCCACCGCCGAGCCGCCCGCGGGGCTCGTCCTCCCGATCGCGCCCGTGCTCGACGCCGACCCGCCCGCGCCCACCGCCGGCCAGATGTGGGTCAACAAGAAGCTCCAAGAACTCCGCGTCTGCGTCGAGCCCGCGCCCGCCACCGGCGGCGAGCCCAAGGTGCTCGGCATGCCCCTCACCAGCGGCGCGGGCGTCGAACCCTCGTTCCGCGTCAGCGAATACGTCAACCTTCTCACCACCCTCGCCATCGCCTTCGCCGCCGCGTTCCAGACTCCCGTCGTCGTGCTGCTGCTGGGCTGGGCCGGCATCGTCACGCCCAAGACACTCGCGAACTACCGCCGCCACGCCGCCATGATCGTCGGCATCATCGCCGCACTCCTCACCCCCGCCGACGTCTTCAGCATGCTCCTCATGGGCATCCCCATGTACCTCCTCTACGAACTCGGCGGCATCCTGCTCCGCCTCTTCCCCGCCAAGCGCGTCGCCTCACGCGAAGACGACCGCTCCCCCGAAGACGGCCCGCCCATCCACGAACACCAGCACGCCGATCGATAACTCCCGCAATCAAGAATGCCCACGGATGCCGACATCACGATGATGCACCGCGCCCTCGCGCTCGCACGCGAGGCCGCCGCACTCGGCGAAGTCCCCGTTGGTGCCGTCGTCTATCGCACACGCGACGATGGCTCCACCGAAATCCTCGGCGAAGGCTTCAACCGCCGCGAGATCGACAACGACCCCGCCGCCCACGCCGAACTGCTCGCCATCCGCGCCGCCGCCAAAGCCCTCGGTGACTGGCGACTCGAACACTGCTCGCTTGCCGTCACGCTCGAACCATGCCCCATGTGCGCCGGCCTGATCGTCAACGCACGAGTCGCGCGCGTGCTCTATGGCGCCGACGATCCCAAAGCCGGCGCGTGCCGCTCGCTCTTCGCGCTCACCACCGACGCGCGCCTCAACCACCGCGTCGAACTCGTGCCCGGCGTCCTCGCCGATGAATCGTCGGCGATGCTCAAGCACTTCTTTCGTTCACTGCGCGAGCGTGGTTGAAGCCGACACGCCGTCACAACAAACAACAAGGCCCCGTCGCAGGACGGGGCCTCGTTCACATTGCACTGTGACATTCTCAGATGCCGTCTCGTGGAATCAGTCGATCCCGCAAGACTTCATCCTGTCGCCTCAGCGACGGCGACGACCGGCGAAGATGCCGGCCATGGCCAGACCAGCCAGCGCGCCCGGCGTCGGGATCGCGATGATCTGCGACTGCACCTTCGCGCCCGCGTCGTCGTACAGGTTGGCCACCCGAACGTTGCCGATGCCCTGACCGATGCCGCCAGCCGAGAAGTTGAAGAAGTTGATCGCGTCGAGGGTGTCGAGCGTGTTGGTCTCGCCCTCGAGGAACCAGATCGCGTTCTGCAGCGCGAGGCCCTGCGACTGACGCAGGTTGAACGCGTTGCTGTAGTCGTACCCGGCCAGCGTGCCGGTGATGAACGCGTAGTACAGATACGCGGTGCGCTCGTCAAGCGGGTCGACCGAGCCGACCTGCCCGCTGATGCCGCCCGCGTCGGCGAACGTGTCAATCGTCACGTTGTACGCCTGCCCATAGTTGAAGAACTCGTTCTTCTCCAGGCAGAACGTCTCGAAGTATGTGCCACCGCCGTTGATCGACAGCGGGCTCACCGCGAGTCCGGAATGGAACGCATTGAACTCGCCGCTGGCCGGAGCGCCATACACGCTCTGGGCCATAATGATCGTCCCGGCCTGGGACGTGCCGCAGGCAATGCCTGCAACAAGGGCCAACGCAATCTTGTTCATCTGTCCTCTCCTTTACCTGCGAGCGGGGCCTATCCCCGCCCTCTCCCAACCTCTGAACTCTGCCGCCCCTACACCACCGGCGGCATGGAAACGCTTGTTGGAAGACGCGCGATCGCACTGGCTGGACGTGACGCAGGTGTCGCTCTCGTTGACCACGCGCGTGCGTCATCAACCCAAGCAAAAGCGTCAGCGAACCATGTGTTGTCGAGGCGTCTTGTCTCTCAATCCTGAACTTCGGCCATCGGCACTGGGCGGAAAACCATTGCCGACTTCTGCAAAACTCTACCACACAATCACAGGGGACTCAAGTAGAAAGAGCGATCTGCTCCTTCACATGCGCCCTTTCGGACCAAATCGGCCATCGGTTTCACGCCGATCGCCGCATCCTCTTCTTCATGTCCGATCCAGGCTCCGATCTTGCCAAACCGAACCCCAAAGAAAATCCAAGGGTTTTCCTTGGTTATTTCCCCAGACATCGATGTGGCAAGCACAGAAAGAAATCCGCCCCCTGTTCATGGGGGCGGATCACACGATCGGACTCAGGTCTTCACCTGAGCTATGCCTGATCAAGCATCAGTTGCGGCGACGGCGACCCGCGACCACGCCCACAAGGGCCAGGCCCGCGAGCGTCCCGGGGGCGGGAATCGCAACCAGTTGCGACTGGTGCTTCGCACCGGCGTTGTCGTACAGGTTCGCGACATAGACAAGCGTACCGGCGTAGCCCGAGCCCGCGCCCGTCAGCGCGTAGTTGTAATACGCAATGGCGTCCGCGCTGTCGAGCGTGCCCATCTCGTTCTCGAGATACCAGATCGCGTTCTGCAGCGCGCCCGCGTTGTTCTTCCGCTGACCAAAGGCGTCGGCATAGTCATACCCGCCGAGGCTGCCCGTGATGAACGCGTAGTACAGATACGCCGTCGCGTCGCTCAGCGGGTCGACCGAACCGATCTGCCCGCCGTTGCCGCCGCCGTCGGCGTACGAGTTCACCGTCACCTGATAGGTCGCGCCGGGCTGGAAGTTCTCGGGGATTTCGAGGCAGAACGTCTCGAACCAGCCGCTGTTGGTCAGCGCGAGGGGCGAGTCGAACGCGCCCGCGCCCGTGATCTTGGCGTTGAACTCGCCGCCAGTGCCGAACGAGTACGCGCCCTGATTCACCACGATCGTGGCGGCGTGGGCAGCCGTCGCAAGACCAGCCACAAGAGCCAAAGCAAACATCTTCATGTCTTCTCTCCTTCGATACAACCGCAGAACCCTGGGCCGCGGAAACGGCCACTCTCCCTCCAACGACGCGGGAAACACACTCCGCGCCGCACCCTCGGGGCGCGCGACGTGAGCGATGTTCCATCGCACGACGCCGCACGGGCCCGAACAACCATGACAACGCGCTGTGACGCGACCTCAGCGCGATCACCAAACGCGTGATTGATCAGCACGCAACAGGTGTTGTCTGTTCACCCTTGCTGAAGCCCTCAGATGTTGAAAACGTCTTGTCTCGTAGGGCGGCAGTGCCGCTGCGTAGTCCATCTCCTGCCTCGACCCTATCAACAGTGCTGTTGCGCTTCAAGGCAATTCTCGCCACCCACGGCCGGATTTCGCAAAGCCTTGACAAACCATGGTTTACCACGGCCGCACGTTGTGAATCTGGGCAAGACCACCGGTCGTCTCCGCCGTCTGAATCGCGTGTCGCAAGGCCGCCCGGCATGATCGCGGGACGGGTGGTCATACGGATCGCCGGTCAATCTCGGGCGTGCCTTCGGTGGCCCGGCTCTCCGAGCCGTGCCAAAAATCGCCTGTTTTCATGGGCTCAGCGGCCCACCCCGAAGGCTCGGGCCACCACGAGACCCCTCCTTTGGGACGGCGATCCGTATCACTGCCCATCCATTTTGTCGACTTGGCGCGAATCATCCAACCGTCGACCGCCATCGAAGACACAATCACTGGCCAGCGCGTCCGACGCGCGGCCGCGGAGGAACGACCGAATGAAGATGGCATCGATGACGGCGTTGTTTGTGCTCGGTGCGCTCGCCGCCGCCGCTCTCACGTGGAACGCCGTCGCCCGCGCCTCGGCCGACGACTCGCCCACACTCAAGCAACTCGTCAAGCAACATCCCGCCCAGCCACCCGCCGAAGCGACGAAAGAGCCCAAGGACACCACCAAGGACCAAGCCCCGATGACGACCGGCCAGACGAAAGATCCGTCAAACAGCGAGACGGTCGCGACCCCCGCCGCGAGCGACGCGACCCCCGCCGTCTTCTCCAAGTCCGCGTACAACATCACGCGACTCTCCGACGCGAAGGTCAACACACTCGCCCGCTCGCTCGCCCCCGACGAGGCCAAGGTCATCCTCAAGAAGGGCACCGAGCCCGCGTTCTGCGGCAACCTCCTCGACAACAAAAAGGACGGCGTCTATCTCTGCCGTCTCTGCGGCCTGCCGCTCTTCTCCAGCCAGCACAAGTTCGACTCCGGCACCGGCTGGCCCAGTTTCTTCCAGCCCTTCGACGTCGCCCACGTCGCCTACATCGAGGACAACTCCCACGGCATGCAGCGCGTCGAAATCCTCTGCACCCGCTGCGGCGGACACCTCGGGCACGTCTTTGACGACGGCCCCAAGCCCACCAAGCTGCGCTATTGCCTCAACTCCGTTTCGCTCACGTTCAACGACGCGAAGGATCCGCTGCCGCCCGAGAGCCAGCCGATCAAGACCGCCACCGCCTACTTCGCGGGCGGCTGCTTCTGGGGCGTCGAAGACCGCTTCCAGCAGACCCCCGGCGTGATCGACGCGATCAGCGGCTACATGGGCGGCAAGAACGCCAACCCGACCTACAAGCAAGTCTGCTACGAAGACACCGGCCACGCCGAGACCGTGAAGATCGTGTTCGACCCGAGCACCATCACATACCGCGAGTTGCTCGCCAAGTTCTTCAAGTACCACGACCCGACGCAACTCAACCGCCAGGGCCCCGACGTCGGCGATCAATATCGCTCCGCCATCTTCGCGACCGATGAATCGCAGGAGAAGGAAGCCGCCGCGTTCATCGCCGAGCAGCAGACCAAGAAGCGCTTCGCCAGTCGCAAGATCGTGACGCAGGTGATCGGCGCGGCAGCCAACGTACCGTTCTATGCCGCCGAGGAGTATCACCAGGATTATCACGCCAAGAACGGCGGCCACTGCGCACTGCCCGCGAGTGATGAGGAATAGTCGCGACAGCCCGTGACCCCGGCGCACACAACCCAGTGCGTCTTCATGCGCGACAATGACGACTCAGAGCGCGAGCAAGGCTCGTTCGTCGCGACGAACAATCGCGGCCTTTCCCCAAGGCCGCATTCCGTTCGCAGGTATCCCCGCGCCCCAATACCACCCCCGTGAGGGCAAAACCCTGCGCAACGACGCAATGCGGTCCCCTGCGATCGCTTCCAGCCCCACCAACCGAACGCCGCGTGAGGATTTCTAGAAGTTTGCATACACACCCGCTTGCATAGGGGCGGCGAGTCGGTAGATTAGCAATTTCATACGCCCTTGCGCCAGGCAGTGGGACGTCTTCACGTGGGAGACGGGCGCAACGGCACACGAGTACGTCGAGGATTCAGCAATGAACTATCGGGCATCGTTGTTATCGCGCATCGTCATCGCGGCGGGGACGACTCTTCCTCTGGCTGCGGTGGTGACGGTGCCGCAGGTCGCGATCGCGGCCGCCCCGACCACGCAGGCCTTTACCTATCAGGGCAAACTCAATCAGTCCGGCGCGCCGATCAACGGCCCCGTTGACATCCGCTTCCGCCTGTACGACGACCTCGGCGCTGGCACCCAGATCGGCCCGACGCTCGGCATCAACGCCTTGAGCGTCAACGCGGGTCTGGTCCGGGCTTCGCTCGACTTTGGCACCAACACGTTCGGCGGCGATGGCCGCTGGCTCGAAATCGAAGTCGCCGTGCCCGCGGGCAGCAACAACTGGGTGACGCTCACGCCGCGTCAGCCGATCACGCCCGCGCCATACGCGCTCTATGCCCTCAACGGCAATCCCGGCCCGGCCGGCCCCCAAGGCCCCGCTGGTCCGCAGGGTCCGATCGGTCTGACCGGCGCGGCTGGTCCTCAGGGCCCCGTTGGCCCGGCTGGCGCTGATGGAGCCACCGGCCCGATGGGTCCGCAAGGCCCCGCTGGCAACGATGGCGCAACTGGTCCTCAGGGTCCGGCGGGTAATGACGGCGCGATGGGTGCCACGGGACCGATGGGCCCGGCCGGACCTGCTGGTGCCGACGGCGCGACGGGCGCGATTGGCCCCGCTGGCCCACAAGGCCCCGCCGGTAACGACGGCGCAACGGGCCCGATGGGTCCGCAAGGCCCCGCTGGCGCGAACGGCTTGAACGGCAACGACGGCGCCCAGGGCCCCGCCGGTCCTCAAGGCCCGCAAGGGCCGCAAGGTCTCCTCGGTCCGACCGGTCCGCAGGGGCCGATTGGTTTGACGGGTGCCACGGGCTCGCAGGGACCGGCGGGTACGCCCGGACCTGAAGTCGCGGCGATGATGCTCAACGCCGTGAACCCCGTGCCGTCGATGTCGGCGTTCACCGACTTCCCGGTGCCTTTCCCCGGCAGCCCCGTGTACACCCAAGGCGGCGTGACGATCTCGAGCAACCCGAGTGGTACGGCCAACACCCGCATCAACATCCCCACGGCGGGCAAGTACCAGGTCAACTTCATCGCCAACTGGTCCGGCGGCACGTCCGGCATCAAGAGCGTTGGCTTCCGCATCAACGGCGGCACCGCGACGTATCTGTCCGACACGCTCTCGAGCAACAACAACAGCCTGTTCCCGGCCGTGGTGCTCAACTTCAACGCCGGTGACTACATCGAAATGCTCGTCAAGACGAGCTCGTCGGGAACGACGAATCTGGCGTCGGGCCGCGTGAGCCTCGCGCTGTTGACCGTCGGCGCACAAGGCGCGACCGGCCCGCAAGGTCCGACCGGCCTGACGGGTGCCGCTGGCGCAACAGGTGCCACCGGCGCGCAGGGCCCGGCTGGCCCGCAAGGCCCCACCGGGAACGACGGCGCGACTGGTCCCATGGGTCCGATCGGCTTGACCGGTCCGGCCGGTGCCGATGGCGCTGCTGGTCCGATGGGCCCGCAAGGTCCGATCGGTCTCACTGGTCCGGCTGGCGCTGATGGCGCTACCGGTCCGCAAGGCCCCGCTGGTCCGACAGGTGCCGATGGCGCTGCTGGTCCGATGGGCCCCGCTGGTCCGACAGGTGCCGATGGCGCTGCTGGTCCGATGGGCCCCGCTGGTCCGACAGGTGCCGATGGCGCTGCTGGTCCGATGGGCCCGCAAGGTCCGATCGGTCTCACTGGTCCGGCTGGCGCTGATGGCGCTACCGGTCCGCAAGGCCCCGCTGGCAACGACGGCGCCGCTGGCCCGATGGGCCCCGCAGGTGCGAATGGTGCTGACGGCGCAACGGGTCCGATGGGCCCTGCGGGCGCGACGGGTGCCGCCGGTCTGAACGCCGCCCGCTACATCGTCGATGCCTCCGGCAACGGGACGCACACCTCGATCCAAGCCGCCATCACTCAAGCCGTGCTCGACGGCTACAACGCCGGCAATCCCACCACCATTCTCGTGCGCAACGGCAACTACGCCGAGGACGTCTCGCTCGTCGGCGGCGTCCACTTGCAGTCCGCCACCGCTGGCAAGTCCTTCGCCACCAGCATCAGCGGCACGGTCACGCTCGGCGGCGCCGGCGTCGTGACGATGGACGGCATCGACGTCTACGCCCCATCGGGCCTCGACGCCATCACCGTCGCCAGTGGCGCGGTCACGCAGCTCTATCTGTCCCACAGCGTGGCCTATGCCAGCGGCACCGGTCGAGCCCTCGTGCTCAACGCCAGCGGCGGCAGTTCCTCGGGCGTCATCATCGACGACGTGAACTTCCGCATCGTCTCCAGTGGCAGCGGTACGCCGGTCGTGGTTTCCAGCGGCGTCCTTCAAGGCCGCAGCGGCACGTTCTGGCCCACCAGCCCCATCACTCCCGCGATCAGCGCGAGCGGCGGCGCGGTCTATCTCCAGACGGCTGACGTCTTTGGTCAGGTGAACCTGTCGGGCAACGCCGGGTTCAGCATCGCCAACTCGCAGATCCGCTCGGGCAATCAGCCGGGCATCCTCGACAACTCCAGCGCCGATGTCCTGGTCGCCGACACCGGCTTCAACACCGTTGCCGCTGGCAACGTGGCCACGACCAACGGCGTCGGTGGGCTGTACTACACGCAACTCACCTACTCGTTGCCCGGCCAGGGCATGCCGGCCGGGGCGATTCTTCTGCCCGGCTCTGGCCCGACCGGCCCCGCCGGTCCGACAGGCCCCACCGGTCCTCAAGGCCCGATCGGCCTGACTGGCCCTGCGGGCGCGGATGGTGCCGACGGCCCGATGGGTCCGGCTGGCCCGCAGGGTCTCGCTGGCAACGACGGCGCAACAGGGCCAATGGGTCCCGCTGGTCCTGCTGGTGCTGACGGCGCAACGGGTCCGATGGGCCCGCAAGGCCCGATCGGCTTGACCGGCCCCGCAGGCGCTGATGGCGCTACCGGTCCGCAAGGCCCGATCGGTTTGACTGGCCCCGCAGGCGCTGATGGCGCAACGGGCCCGCAAGGCCCGATCGGCTTGACTGGCCCCGCAGGCGCTGATGGCGCAACGGGTCCGCAAGGCCCCGCTGGCAACGACGGCGCCGCTGGCCCGATGGGCCCCGCTGGTCCGGCTGGCGCTGATGGCGCTACCGGTCCGCAAGGCCCGATCGGTTTGACTGGCCCCGCAGGCGCTGATGGCGCAACGGGCCCGCAAGGCCCGATCGGCTTGACTGGCCCCGCAGGCGATGATGGCGCAACGGGCCCGCAAGGCCCGATCGGTTTGACTGGCCCCGCAGGCGCTGATGGCGCAACGGGCCCGCAAGGCCCGATCGGTTTGACTGGCCCCGCAGGCGCTGATGGCGCAACGGGCCCGACGGGTCCGCAAGGTCCGGCGGGGGTGGTCGCAGCGACGGCTCCGCTCTCATACAACGGCGGCACCCAGACGATTTCTGTTCCTGCCGACGCCATCACTGCGGCGAGCATCCAGAACCGCACGCGGCGCGTGTCGTTCACGGGCATGCAGTTCCAGACCACCTCGGGCACGTCGAGCTTTGCCCTGGGCAACGGCATCGCGCCCGCAAACCGTCAGAACCGTGCCACCTCCTTCGCCGGTGCCAACGGCGACGGCGGGATGACACTGACCTTCGTCGTCCCGGCTGATTACGACGGCCCGTCGTCGGGCGATCTGGCGGCGATCCCCTCGCTCACGGTGCCACGCCTGCGGATCAAGTGGGCGACCGACTCCACCCAGGCCGACGGCAGCCGAAAGACCAACATGGATGTCTCGTTCAGCCAGGACGATCGGCTCGTGACGAACACCCTGGCCAACCGCTTCCGCTACAACATCCGCAACGGGTCGAGCGGCACCGACAACGCAGAGTCGGCAGACCCCAACAACACGCAGATCGCAGATCAGATCATTCCCGAGGCTGGCGACAACTACTCGTCCGCCGAAGGCACACTCCATACATGGGCGCCCGGACACGTGATCGTCCTGACCCTCTATCGCAACGGCACGACCGATCTCAACAGTGCTCGCATCGGCATTGTGTCGGTCTCGTTTGAGTATCAGGCCGACCAGTAACACACACGCGGCTCGCGTGTCCCGCCCGGGCCAACAGGCCGGTCGGACGCGCGAGACCGAGAAAGGAGTTCAATACATGACGCATTTCTCACGCGTGTGTGCCCGCGGGCTGTTTGTGACCGTCGCTCTCACCGCGACGGCCCACGCCGACCCGATCGAAATGGAATGGTCCACGATCGACGCCGGCGGCTCACTCAGTTACGGCGGGACGCTCGTGCTCACCGGCACCATCGGTCAGCACGACACCTCCGTCGTCGCCGCGATGAACATCGACGCCGGCAACGGGTTCTGGGCCGAGCAAGACGCCCGCACCTGCCCCGCCGACTTCAACGCCGACGGCTTCCTCGACTTCACCGACTTTGACTACTTCGTCACGATCTTCGAAGCGGGCAACCCCGCGTCGGACTTCAACGGCGACAACTTCCTCGACTTCACCGACTTCGACGCCTTCGTCGAAGCCTTCGAGAGCAACTGCTGATCGACGCGGTTGCGCAAAGGTTTGTGAAACCTCCCAAGCCCCGGACCCCATGGTTCGGGGCTTTTCACTTGAAGAAGAGGTCGGCGGCCGTCACCCCGAACGCCATCGCCCTCTCTTGTGGATCGCCGGTCAATCTCGGGCGTGCCTTCGGTGGCCCGGATCTCCGAGCCGGGCCGAAAATCGCCTGCTTTCATGGCTCAGCGGCCCGCCCCGGAGGTTTGGGCCACCACACGCCGCCTCTTTTGGGACGGCGATCCGCATCACCCCGACGCGCATCCCGCAACTACGCGAGCAAACTTCCCAACCAATCATCGTGTGCCCCGACGAGCCCGCCGCCGCTTCGGTCACGAGCGTCGCGTCGGCGACGCGGCCATATCGTCGAGCAGTAGGAGGGCGGAGCGTGATGCGAATGACCGGCTCAACTCATCAAGCGTCGCGAGATGCAGCACCGTGCCACCTGCTGCTGGTCACCCTCGCGTGGATCGCGATCTCCACGGGTGCCGCGTCCGCGCAACCTTCGCCGCCTGCATCCGCCCCCGCGCCCACAAGCGACGCGAAGCCGCCGCTGACGCCGCAGATCGCACTCGAAGAACTCAAGGCCGGCAAGTCGCCGTCCGCGGCACGCCTCACCGAGATCGAGAACGCGATCAAGCCCGCCGCCGACGCCGAGCCGCGCGAGGCCAAGTGGGTTCTGGCTCGCGCGCTGATCGAGCGGGCCAGGGGCAATCGCACGCCCGCGAAGGAACTCGCGACCCAGGCCGCCTCCCTCTCGCCCGCCGACGCGGACATGCACTACTGGAAAGGCGCGACGATCTTCGAAGGCATCCAGGACGTCGGCATGTTCAGCAAGATGTCGGCCGCCGACGACGGCAAGGCCGCGTTCGACCAAGCCGTGCGCCTCGATCCCGCCCACGTCGCGGCACGCATGGGGCTCATCCAGTTCTATGTCAACGCGCCAGGCATCGCGGGCGGCAGTTATGCCAAGGCCCGCGAACAGGCCAACGCCATCGCCGACGTGCCAGGCAAGAAAGTCCGCGGCTTGCTCGCCCTCGCCGGCATCTTCGTCGCCGAGGATGACTGGACCGACGCCGATCGCGTCTACACCCAGGCCGCCGACACCGCGACCACGCCCACCGAACGCGCCGAGGCGGTGCGCACCCATGTGTACGCGCTCTTGACCAAGAAAAAGGACGCCGACGCCGCCCTCGCGAAGTTGGAGGCGGCGAAACTCGTCCCCAGCGACGAGGACTCAAGCAACTTCGTCGCCGCCGAGGTCTACCTCGCGGCGGGGCGATGGAGCGACGCGATCGGGCTGTATGAGAAAGTGCTGTCCCACAACCCTCAGGCCGGCAACTGCCTCATCGGACTCGGCAAAGCCCAGGTCGCATCAGGAAAACCCGCGGCGGCGGCCGAGACATTCGAGCGCTTTCTTGCCGCCTTCGCCACCGATTCGCGTGTCGACGCCGTGCGTGACTTGCTCAAAGATGCGAAGAAAAAAGCGGCGAAGAAGTAGACGCCAATCGGCCCGATCCAGACACCCGTGCCACGACTCATCGAGTCTTCGAGGATGATCGTGTGCCTCTCGTGCCATCGATGTCCGAGTCTTCGAGGACATCGATGCCGGAACGCCTCGCGCGCATCGTCGCCTCCGCACTTCTTCTCTCTCTGCCTTCCTGTCTTCGCACTCCGTCTCTTCGGAACTTCGTCTCCTCCCCCGCGCATATCCACGTTTGCGCGCAATTGTGTGGACATGCGCGCAAAATCACCACGCCGCCCTTGCATCGCCGTGCCGTCGCTGTAGGCTCCCCTCATCGCGACCACCCGCGCGACCCTCCACCCGGAGCCCCACATGCACAACGCCCTCGCCATCCCTTGCAAAGACGCCGCACGCGCCGATCTCGCGCACGTCCTCGTCGCCGCCCCCGCGCGGGACCGCGACCGCGACAACGAGCTCATCTCCATGTACTTCGACGGCGACCGCACCCTCGAAGACATCGCCGATCACTTCAACGTCGGCTGCATGACCATCGCCGCGTGGCTCGAGCGTCCCGACATCGCGCTCATCATCGAGCGCGTCGCCGCCGCCTCTGAACAGCGCGCCAGAAACCTCGCCCGCCGCGCGCTCCCTGAATCCTTCGAAGTCCTGCAGCGTCTGCGCGTCAACGAC
>Ga0164290_1000529_pt1 | contig 116931 bp, 110 predicted proteins | sample Micstemetagenome_FD_108782 | JGI IMG/M metagenome (GOLD analysis project Ga0164290, IMG submission 108782) | Contaminated culture microbial community from soil near Moab, Utah, USA - Microcoleus steenstrupii SON62 (Illumina Assembly) | ecosystem: Environmental > Terrestrial > Soil > Soil crust...
CTGGTCGGGCTGCCCTTCGGGTACCGATTGTTGATGAGACTTCCATCCGGCGGGTTTCTGGTTGTCCGACAACCCAGGGGTACCGGCGCCTCGGCTGACCGTGGAAGCCGAGGCAGACGCGTGTCGCTCCTATGTCAAGTCACGGCGCCGACCCGCGCCCGCTCGGCGCGCACGAGCGCCCGGTAGACGACGTTGACCAGCTGGCGCTTCAGGCAGCGCATCGCCTCGGCCCAGCGCTTTCCCTCGGCGCGCTTTTTCGCCAGGTAGGTCCGGGCGGGCCCGTGGCAGCGGGCCTGGGTCAGGGCGATCTGGTGGATCGCCAGGTTCAGCTGGCGGTCGCCGGTGCGGTCGAGCCGGTGCCGGTGGGTGGCGCCCGAGTGCGCGGGCACCGGGGCGATGCCCGCATAACGGGCGAGCTTCGCCGGGGAGCAAAAGCGCGTGACCCCGTCGCACCGCACAAGTAGGCGCCCCGCACTGATCGGTCCGCAGCCGGGGATCGCAAGGAGCTGCGGCGCGCGCTCGGCCACAGCGGCGCCGATGCGCCGCTCCAGGGCGCCGATCCGCTCGCACAGCCGCACCAGGTCCCCGCACAGCTCGGCGGCGATCTCGGCGGCGGCCCCGGCAAGGGCGCCACGCAGGGCCTGCTGGGCGCGCAGGGCCGCCCGGGGGGTGCGCAGCGTGCGGGGTAGACGCGCCTCAGGCGCGTGGCGGTGCACAAGCGCCCGCAGGCGGTTGACCGTGCGGGTGCGCTCGGCCACCAGGTCGGCGTGGTGGCCCACAACGAGCGCCAGCTCCTCGGCTGCCGGGTCGGGCGCCCGGACGCGGCGCTCGCTGTAGCGCGGCACGCACGCGGCCACCGCGGCGGCGTCGATCGGATCGGACTTGCCGCGGGTGCGCGCCCCACGCCGGCCGGCCGGGGTGGCCCCGGGCGGCACCCGCACCACCACGAACCCCGCACCCACAAGCACTTGCTCAAGCGTGCGGGTGTAGGGGCGTACATCCTCCAGGCCCACGCCGCCTACCTGCGGCCCGAGGGTGCGCACCCACCCGACAAGCTCGGCGCAGCCGCGCCGGTCGGCGGGCACCGTGCGCTCTGCCAGGACCCGGTGCGTGGCCCCGTCCAGGGCCACGGCCGTGTGGGAGGCCTTGTGTGCATCGACGCCCACCAGGATCATCGGCGGTGTCCTTCCCTGTGCAGTTGCCAACCTGGACCGGGACGGACCGCTCGCGGACACACCTCACCAGGGGCGTCTGCACTCGGCTCACGTTCCTATCAAGTCACGCGAGCGACCCGACCCGGGCGGTGGGCGACACGACACGCGCCGGCCAGCTGGCTGCCACCAGCGGCAGGATGGACACGAGTCACTCCCACCGCTCGGGTCGACGCTACCCCGCCCGAGTCACCGCGGGGGCGTCCGGGCCACCCTGACGGTGAGGATGGACAGTGCGGACATGACGAGGCATGGATGCCGAGTGCGAACCGGATCCAGGCAGCCGAAGGCGCGGTGGTGACGGAGAACCAGATCGAGCGCGCCATACGCCCCGCAATCGGCCGAGAGGCGGCTGTGCTCCGCAAGGCCGCACGCCGTCCTACCGGTTCGCCAGGTCCTTCCCCACCACCACGACGACGTTGACCTCGTTGCCGCCGATCTGGTCCGGCGTGTAGCCCTCCACCGCCGAGACGCGGTTCAGGCCGAGGGTCTTCGCCACGTTGCAGGCGGCGTTCCGGTCGGCGGTGCTCACAAACTGCACCTGCGACCGCCGCAGGTCGGACCGGTTGTCGGGCGGGTTGTCCACCAGCCCCAGGCGGTAGCCCTCGAGGTTGATGTCCGGGGCGATCTTGTCGTTGGCCGCGCCCTCGACGCCGCTGGCGTTGAAGATCGTCACGGTGACGGCGCCGTTGTCGGGCAGCGGGCGCACCGTCGCGCAGCGACCGGGGTCGGGCGCCGCCGGCGTGGGGGCCGTCGTGGAGCCCGCCTGCGTCTCGGTGGTGGCCACGGCGGTGCCGCCGCCGGAGTCCCCGCGCAGCACCAGGGCCCAGGCGCCGCCGGCGAGCACGGCGACGGCCACGAGCGCGACCACCGCGAACAGCGCCGGCCGCACCCAGGCCCCGCCGCGGCCTCCGCCCTGGGTGGCGCGCACGCGCTGGCCCAGCTCGGCGAGGCGCTGGAGCGGTCCCTCCTCCGCGGCCGCCCCCACCTGCGCCAGCCGGTCCTCGAGGCGCCGGATGATGCGGCCGTGCCGCCATGCCTGGACGGCCAGCCCCAGCGCGAGCACGAGCGCGAGCACCGCCAGCGAGGGCGTGAGGATGTCGACCCATTCGCTCACGGCGGGCGAGGGTATCAGCCGGGGTCGGCGGCGACCGGGGGCGGACGGGCCGTGCCCCGGGCGGGCCTCAGCCCGGCGTCACCCGGTAGGCGTCGAACACGGACTCCACGTTGCGCAGCACGTTCACCACGCCCTTCAGCGTCTCGACGTCGCCCACGTCCACCACGAACCGGTCATGGACCATCTGGTTCTCCATGTGGCAGTTGGCGGACACGATGTTCACCCCGTGCTCCCCGAAGGTGCGCGACAGGTCCTCCAGCAACCGGGGCCGGTCCCACGCGTCGATGGCGATCTCTACTCGAAAGGAATGCTGGTTGGCACCGCCCCAGCTCACCGGGGTGAAGCGCTCGGGGTTCTTGAGCAGCGCCCGGGCGTTGGGGCAGTCCTCGCGGTGGATCGTGATGCCGCGGCCAAGGCTGATGTAGCCGAGGATCGGGTCGCCGGGCACCGGCTTGCAGCACTTGGCCAGTCGCACCAGGACGTCGCTGAGCCCCTCGACCTCGATCCCCATGTCGGTGGAGGCCTGCGCGCTCACCGTGCGGCGTCCGCGCGGGGCGGCGGTGGTGCGCTCGTCGGCGACCGCCTCCCCCGCCTTCAGCCGGGCGAGGATCTTGTTGACCACCATCGGGGCGGACGTCTTGCCGCGACCCACCGAGACGTAGAACTCGTCGGCCTTGCGGAAGCCCATCTCCTGGATGACCTCCAGCAGCATGGGCGAGCCCGCCACGCGCTGGCTGGGCAGGCCCGCCTTGCGCAGGTGCTCCTGCAGGGTCTCCCGGCCCGCGTGCTCGGCGTCCTCGCGCTGCTCCTTGCGGAAGAAGGCCCGGATCTTGGAGCGCGCCTTGCTGGAGGCGACCAGTGCCAGCCAGTCGCGGGACGGTCCGCGGGGCTTGCTGGACGTGAGGATCTCGATGAAGTCCCCGGACTGCAGCTTGTAGGTGAGCGGCACGATGCGGCCGTTCACCTTGGCGCCCACGCAGCGGTGTCCCACGTCCGTGTGGACGTCGTACGCGAAGTCCACCGGCGTCGACCCGGACGGCAGGTTGCGCAGCTCGCCCTTGGGGGTGAACACGAACACCTCGTCGCCGTAGAGGTCGCGGCGGAGCGTGTCGAGGAACTCCCCGGGGTCCGTGGTGTCGCGCTGCCAGTCCATCATCCGGTTGAGCCACGCCATCTCGCCGCCGGCCGGCGCCTCCTCCGGGCGCTTGTAGAGCCAGTGGGCGGCGACGCCGTACTCGGCGGTGCGGTGCATCTCCTGGGTGCGGATCTGGATCTCGAGCGGCTTGCCCTCCGGCCCGACCACGGTGGTGTGGAGGCTCTGGTACATGTTGGGCTTGGGGACCGCGATGTAGTCCTTGAAGCGCCCGGGCATGGGCTTCCAGAGCGAGTGGATGATGCCGACGGCGCCGTAACAGTCCTTGATCGAGTCGACCAGCACGCGCATCGCCGTGAGGTCGTAGATCTCGTTGAACTCGACGCCCTTGCGGGTCATCTTCTCGTAGATCGAGTAGAAGTGCTTGGCGCGGCCCGTGATCGCCACGGTGATGCCGACGGCCTCCAGCTCGGCCTTCAGGTACCGGCCGGCCTCGGCGATGTACGCCTCGCGGTCGGCCCGGCGCTGGTTGACCATCTGCTGGATCTCGGAGTACCGGCGCGGGTGCAGCGCGGAGAACGCGAGGTCCTCCAGCTCCCACTTGAGGGAGTGGATACCCAGACGGTGCGCCAGCGGGCCGTACACGTCGAGCGTCTCGCGGGCGATCTGGATCTGCTTCTGCTTGGTCATGTAGGCCAGCGTCCGCATGTTGTGCAGGCGGTCGGCCAGCTTGACGATGAGCACGCGGATGTCGCTCGCCATCGAGACGATGAGCTTGCGGTAGTTCTCCGCCTGGTGCTCCTCCTTGCTGTCGAAGTGGATCTTCGACAGCTTGGTGACACCGTCCACGATGGTGGCGACCGTCTCGCCGAACGCCTCGGCGATGTCCGGCAGCGTCGCCCCGGTGTCCTCGACCGTGTCGTGCAGCAGCGCGGCGATCACCGAGGTGTCGTCCATGCCGAGCCCGGCCACGATCCGCGCGCACCCCAGCGGGTGCGTGATGTAGGGGTCGCCGGACTTGCGCGTCTGGCCGCCGTGGTGCTGCTCGGCGAACGTGTAGGCGTGCGCGATCGCGTCGACGCGGGCCTCGGGGTGATGCTCCCGGACCTCGGCCAGCAGCTCGTCGAGCTGGGCGGGGGCGGCCGGGGCGCCGGCGGGCGTCAGCGGGCGCGAGGTCGTCATCGGGCCGCCTCGACGAGGGCGGGGTGGGGCGGGGCTGTGGGTCGCATGGTGGTCACCCTCCCGGGATCGTCCCCCAGGGTATCGCCCGGTACCCCGGACGGCCGCCGCACGATCAGGCGGGCATCAGCTCGGCGGTCGCCAGGTCGAGGGTGGGCGCCAGGTCGAGGTAGTCGAGGCGGGCCGCGACCCGGGCGGCGCAGGCGCGGGCGCGCGGGGCGTCGTCCAGCCTGCCGCCGCCGCCGTCCCCGGCCGCGAGCCCCTCCGCGGAGACGGTGACGGCGCCCACCTCGGCGAGCGCCACGAGCGCGTCGGCCACAAGGCCGGGGTGCCGCACGGCGGCGCCGTCCCCGTCCAGGAGCGCGGCCGCCGCCTCCCATGAGCAGGGGCCGGCGTCCCGCAGCCGCCGCCACAGCCCCGCCGCCACCGGCCGCAGTGTGCCCCGCTCCTCCGCGCAGGCCCGCGCGAGGCCGGTCTCCTCCTCGCCCCACGCCAGATGCAGGTGGCGGCCCGCGGCCTGCGCCCGCAGCCAGGCGGCCTGGCCGGGGTCGGCGGGGGGGTCGAGCACGAGCAGGTGGACGTCGGCCGGGAGCGTCACCCGGGTCAGCGCGTCGTAGTCGAGCATCATCAGCGCCGGCCGCCCCTCGCAGGCCTCCGCCCGGGCGACCAGGGCATCGGTGGCGCAGCGCACGTCACCGAGCGCGAGGCGCTCCACCCCGAGCCGGGCGGGCGCGAGCACGCCCGCCAGGGCAGCCCGGCGGCGCGCCGCGTCGGCGACCACGACGGCGACGCCGCCGTCCGCGCCGCAGAGGGCAACGATGCGGCTCATGCCGCTGGCCGTGCCGCGGTGATCGCGCACGGACAGCGGTGGCTCGGGGGCGGGCGGCGGGTCGGGCGCCTCGGGCCAGCCGCCCGCCAGCACCGCGTCGCGGATCTCCCCCACCGCGCGCCGCTCGGCGCAGGCCCGGTCGCAGGCCGCCGCGCACGCACCGGGGACGGCGCCGCCGGTGCGCATGGGCTCCAGCCGTTCCACCACCACCTTCGGCCCCACCAGGTCCTGGTACCGCTCCACGCCGAGCGAGACGTGGGCGTCCACGCGGTCCTCGGCGCCCAGCCGGGCGGCCCGGTGGCCGTGCCCGAAGCCCACCGCGCGCGCGTGCGCCCCCCCGCACACCAGCCGCAGCGACAGGTGCCGGCCCCCGCCCACCGTCCCCACGGACTCGGTGCGGCATCCCGGCATCAGCAGCCGGACGGCCGGGTTGCCGCGGCCGAAGGGCGCGAGCGCCTGCAGCGCCTCGGCGGCCGGCAGGGTGAGCTCGCGGGCGCCGACGACGGCGTCCACCGGCCGCACCCGCGCGCGCTCGATGTGGGCCCGCACGCCCTCCGCGGCCGCGAGCAGCTCATCGCGGAAGCGCGCCACGTCGGCGGCGGGCAGCTGCAGGCCGACGGCACCCGCGTGGCCGCCCCAGCGGGTGAGCGCGCCGTCGGCGCGGCCCACCAGGTCGTGCAGGTCCACGCCCGGCAGGCTGCGGCCGGAGCCCTTGGCCTGCGTCTCGTCGCGGGTGATCACGATGGCGGGGCGGTCGAACCGCTCCACCAGCCGCGACGCCACGATGCCGACCACGCCCTCGTGCCAGCCGTCGCCCGCCACCACCAGCGCCTGGCCGTCGCGGAGCTCGTCGGGCATCGCCTCCACCTGGGCGATCGCCTCCTCGGTGATGCGCCGCTCCACGTCCCGCCGCTCGACGTTGAGGGCCCACAGACGCTCCGCCAGCGGCATCGCCGCGTCCTCGTCGTCGGCCAGCACGAGGTCCAGCGCCTCGCCGGCGTGCGTGAGACGCCCCGCCGCGTTGATGCTGGGGCCGAGCGAGTAGCCCAGGTGGCGGGCGTCGAGGGTCCGCGGGTCGATGGCGGCCGCACGGCAGAGGGCGCGGATGCCGGGCCGCGGCGCCTCGCGCATCCGCGCGAGCCCGCGCGCCACCAGGCGCCGGTTCTGGCCCACCAGCGGCACGGCGTCGGCCACCGTGGCCAGGGCGACGAGGTCGATCTCGGCGTCGGGGTCGGGGCCGAGCAGCCCCGAGTCCCCGCGCTCGGCCATCGCGCGGATGAGGGCGAACACCACCCCGACGGCCGCGGGGGCGTCCTCGCGAGGACGCCCCAGGGCCGGGTTGGCGACGATGCCCGGCGGCCGGACGCCGGCGGCCAGGTGGTGGTCGCAGACCACCGTGTCCACGCCGCGCTCGTGGGCCCGGGTGAGGGCGTCGACGGCGGTGGTGCCGCAGTCGACGCACACCAGCAGGCGCACGCCCTCGTCCGCCAGGCGCTCCACGGTCTCGACCCGCACGCCGTACCCGTCGGTGAAGCGTGAGGGCAGGAATGGGACCACGTCGGCGCCCGCGGCCCGCAGCGTGCGCACCAGCAGGGCGGTGGAGCAGACCCCGTCGCAGTCGTAGTCGCCGTGCACCGCGATGCGCTCGCCGCGCACGACCGCCGCCAGCAGCCGGTCGGCGGCGGCGCCGATGTTGGCGATGGCCTCCGGGGGGTCGAGCGGGCCGTCGGCGGCGATGAACTCGCGGGCGGCGCGCGGATCGCCCAGGCCGCGGCGCACGAGCGCCCAGGCCAGCGGCTCCGGGCACTCCAGCTCGGCCTGCAGGGCGGCGACCTCGGCGAAGGCCACCCGGGGCGCGCGCCAGCTCACCTGGGTCCCGCCTGCGCCCTCATGTGCACCACTCCCCTCCCCGTCACCACTTGCCCGAGCGGATCACCCCGAGCACCAGCCAGATCGCGATCGCCACGCCACCCAGGAAGGCCGGGGCGGCGGCGAGGATGGAGAGCCCGACCAGGTTCGGTCCACCCGATGCGAGTGTGGCGATGAGGGCGGACGACACGAACATCGCCGCCCCCACCAGCGCCAGGGCGAGACGGTTGATGCCGCGCTCGGTGCGGTCGGCCGCGTCGTCGTAGCCCTCGACCCGGATGCGGACGGTGACCTCGCCGTCCTTGAACTCGTCCAGCAACTCCGAGACCTGGAAGGGGTACTCGCGGAACGCCTGCACGTACCGCTCGATGTCCGCCCGCGCGCGCCCGGCGATGCGGTCGGGCCGGTACCGCTCGGCGAGCATGCGGTACGTGTACGGCCGCACCGCCTCGAACACGTTGAACTCCGGGGAGATCTGCAGGGCGACCCCCGACAGCGTCGCCAGCGCCTTGTCGAGCAGCACCCACCGCACCGGCAGCGTGATCTGGAGCTTGTAGACCGTCCGGAAGATCTCGGACAGCAGCGCCCGGGTGTCGATGTCGCCCATCGACTGCCCGGCGTACCGCGCCAGCACCACCTCCAGGTGCTCGGCGAGCTCCTCCTCCTTCTGGCGCGGGTAGCGCACCCCGATCGCGCGCAGGCGGCGCGGCAGGGCGTCCGCGTTCAGGTTGACCACGTCCAGCAGCAGCCGCACGGCGGCCTCGCGGTCGCGCGGCGTCAGCCGGCCCACCATCCCGAAGTCGATGAGCCCGACCGTGTCGGGCTCGACGACGAGGATGTTCGCCGGGTGCGGGTCGGCGTGGAACGACCCGTGCACGAACACCATCTCGAGCCAGGTCTCGGTGACGCGCGCGGCCAGCGACTGCCGGTCCTCCGGTGACCACCCGCTCAGGTCCACCTGCGACAGGGGCCGGCCCGGCAGCCGCTCCATGACCAGCACGCGGGCCGTGGTGTACCGCCAGTAGATCCGCGGCACGAGCACGTGGCGGTTGCCGCGGAAGGCGCGCCGGAAGGACTCCACGTTGCGGGCCTCGACCTCGTAGTCGAGCTCGCGGCGGATGCTCTGGCCCAGCTCGTCGACCAGCGCGGTGAGGTCGATGAACTGCAGCCGGCGCACGCGCTCCTTCAGGACGCGGGCGACCTGGTGCAGCAGCGCGATGTCGGACTGCAGGCGTCGCTCCGCGCCGGGCCGCTGGACCTTGATCACGACCTCGTCGCCGCCGGGCAGCCGGGCCCGGTGCACCTGCCCGATGCTGGCGGCCGCGAGCGGGCGCTCGTCGAACTCGGTGAACACCTGCTCGATGGTGAGTCCGAGCTCGGCCTCGACCACCGCGCGGATCTGGGGGAACGGCACCGGGCGGGCGTCGTCCTGCAGGCCGCGGAGCTCGGTGAGGATGTCGGCCGGGATCAGGTCGGGCCGGGTCGACAGCAGCTGGCCGAACTTGACGAAGGTGGGCCCCAGCTCGTCCAGGACGGCGCGCAGGCGGCGGCCGCGCGTGCGGGGGTCGTCCCCGTCCTCGCCGGCCGGCTCCCCCGGGGGCGTGCGCCCGAACACCCAGCCGAACCCGTGCCGGGCGGCGACCTGCGCGATCTCGCCCAGCCGGGCGAGGTGCTGGCGCCGCTGCGACCGGATCACGCGGCCGAGGCTACACGGGTGCCCCCGGGGCGGCCCCCGGGGCCGGTACCGGTGCGGCCGGCGCGGACCCGGCGGCGACCGCCAGGTCCGCAGCCGTGGTCAGCCGCCGACGACCCGGAACGTGCCGCTGGCGGCGAAGGGGCCCGCGGCGAGCGCCGACAGGCGCAGCGTGAACGCCTCGGTGCCCGGGGCGAAGCCGGGGTCGAACATCACGGCGACGTCCTCGGCACGGCAGTTCATCGTGCCCTGGACGTCCAGCACGAGTGTGCCCGGGGCGTGATCCGCCCCGTCCTCCACCGCCCAGCCGGCCGGGGCGGCGGGCAGCGGCCGGCGGAACGTCACCGCCGCGATCGCCTCGTGCCCCTCGCCCAGCGCCATGCCGCCGATGGAGAAGCGACCCGTGCGGGCCGTGTCCTCCGGGCCCGCTCCCGCGGGGGCGGGCGCGGCCGCCGGCACGGACGCCGGCGCCGTGGCGGCGGCGTGGGCGACGGGGGTGCCCCAGAGGTCGTCCAGGGCGCCCGGCATCTCTGAGCCCTCGGCCGGCGCGGCCGGGGCCTCCGGGGCGGCCGGTGCCGCCGGGACGGCGGCGGGGGTGTCCGCGTCCCAGTCCTCCACGCCGGGGATGACGGGCGCGTCGGCCGCCGGGGCGGTGGCCGGCGCCTCCACCGCCGCCGCGGGGGCGACGGCCTCCGCGGGCGCGGCCCACGTCCACCCCTCGGGTTCGACGGCGACCTCCGGCGCGTCGACGGGCGCCGCCTCCACGGCCGGCTCCCAGGTCCAGTCGCCGGCCGCCCCGGCCGCGGGCGCGGCCGGTCCGGCCTCCGGGGTCTCCCAGCCGTCCACGGCCCAGTCGCTGCCCGCGGCGTCCGCCTCCGGGGCCGGAGCCGCGTCCCAGATCGCGGGCTCGGCGGTGGCCCCGCCGGCGGACTCGCCGGGCTGCGCGTACCCCCCGTCGGCGATGGGCGGGGCGTCCGGATCGGCGGTCCCGTCCGTGTCGGGCGCGCCGGCCACGGGGATCTCGGCGGTGACCCAGGCGTCGTCGGCGACCGGCCAGTCCGGATCGCCCTGCACCGTCCCGGCCGTCGCCTCGGCGGGCGCGGTCCAGTCACCGTCGGCGGCCGTGCCGAGCCAGTCGTCGGTGGCGGGCTCCGCCGGGGCCTGGTCCACCGCGGCCGCCCACTCCGTGTCCGCGCCACCGCCCGTGCCCAGCCAGCCCTCGGCCGCCGCCGGCGCCTCGGGGGCCGCCGCCGGGGCCGGGCCGTCGCCGGCCGCGGCGCCCCAGTCGCCCTCGATGTCGCCCGGCAGGGGCCAGCCCGGCTCGGTGATGATGTCGTCGGCCGTCCATTCGCCGGCGCCCGGGGCGGCCGGTGCGGCGGCAGCCGCCGTCTCCTCGTGCGCGGCCAGGACGGGCTCGGGCACGGGGGCCGCGCCGGTCAGCTCGGCACGCATCGCGTCCCAGTCGGGCTCGTCGGCGCCCTCGCCGCGGAGCGCCTCCGCGAGGCCCGGCGCGTCGCCGAGGTCGTCCCACCCGGCACGGTCATCGTCACCCTGCCCGTGCACGGGCCCGGGGCCCGCGTGCGTGAACGCGTCCGCGGCGGGAGGGGCGGCCAGGGGCCGGGGCTCCGGGGGTGCCGGAGCCGCCCCGCGGCCCCGGCGCCGGCCGCGCCAGCGGCCGGCGGTGCGCTCGCGCGCCACGTGCCCGCCGCCCGTCCGCGGGGCGCCCGTGGGCCCGCCGCGGGCCCGGCGCCGGTTGACCAGCAGCAGGGCGAGCAGCGCCACCGCCGCGAGGGTGAGGTACAGGTTGGTGCCGGTCAGCATCCTGGACGACCTCCGTCATGCCGCCGTCCCTGGCGGCCGCGTGCACCCACGGGTGCGGGGATGGGGGCGGGCGGGCGGCAGGTGCCGATCCGCCTCCCTCGGTGGATCGGCACGAGGCGCCGGTCTACTGAAGGGGGTCCCGGGTGGCGGCGCGGACCTCGTACCGCCCGCGCACCAGGAACCGCCCGGGGCCCGCGGCCGCCGCCACGAGGGTCACGCCCTCGCGGCACGGCGCGAACCCGCTCTCGGCCATCACCACCAGGCCGCCGTCGGGCACGTTCTCCACCGCCTCCAGATGCAGGCTCACGTCCCCGGCCGCCGGGGCCACGGCGAGCCGCTCCGGGAAGGTGGCGCGGCCGAAGGCCAGGTCCCCGGCGTTCACGGCGAAGCCGGACACGGTGAACACGCCGGCGGCCAGGACGTGCCCGGCCCCCGCCGGCACGGGCGCGTGGGCGGCGCCGCCGGACACGGCCTCGGCGGCCGCGGCCGCCCCGCCGTCATCGGGCTCGCCGCCTGCGGCGAGCGGGGGCACGTCCGCTTCCTTCGCGGGCGCGGCGGGCGCGGCGGCGGGCTCCCCGAGGGGCTCCGCGGCCACGGGCGTCGCGACCGCGGGCGCCGGGGGCGCCGCCGCATCCTCGAGCGCCCACCCGGCGGCGGCCTCGGGTTCGTCCCAGCGCACCGGCGCGATCCCGTCGTCCGCCCACCCGCCCGGCACGGGCGGCGCCGGCTCGACGTCGGTCTCCGCCGGCTCGTCCCACGCCGGCGGACCGGCGACGGCCGGGGTGTGCGTCCAGCCCGGCAGGGCGGCGGCCCAGCCGGGGTCGATCTCCTCCACGACGGGCGGGCGGGCTCCGGCGTCCGCGGTCGGCGCGGCGGGCTCGGCGACCGGCGCGGGACGCGCGGCCAGGATCGCGGCGAGGGTGGCGAGTTCGCCGTCCCGCCCCTCGTCGCGAGGCGGCGTCCCGTCGGCCTCCGGCCGGCCGACGTCCGGCCGCGGCGGCGCGGGGGCGATCGCCGCGGCCGCCGTCTCGGCCCGGGCCGCGGCGATCTCGCCCGCCCCGTCCCACGCCTCGTGCTCGGCCGCCCTGCCCGCGCCGGACTCCCGGCGTCCGGCGATGTAGGCGGCCACCACGAGCGCCGCGCCCAGCACGAATCGACCGCTCACCCAGGGCCTCCGTCGTCCGGCCCCGCCGACCGGGGCTCCCACCCCAGGTATCGGGAGGGGGCCCGGCCTCTTGAGGGAGCCCCCGGGGTTTCGGCGCCTCGGTCAGGCCCCGGCGGCCGGCTCCCCCGCGGGCGGAAGCTGCGCGGCCGCCGCCGCCTCCACGAGCCGCAGGCGGTGCTCGAGCTCGGCGAGGTGGACGCGCACCTCGTCCAGCTCGTTCGCGGTGACGAGGCCCGCCTCGCGGAAGGCGCCGCGCAGGCTCTGCTCGATCTGCCCGACGACGCCGTGCACGGCCGACGGGGCCCGTCCCTCGGGGCTGGTCGCCCGCTGCACGAGGCGCTCGATCATGCCGCGTCCGTCGTCGCCGCTGAGGCGCCCCTGGCGGACGAGCTCGCCGACGACGGCCTCGACGCGCTCGCGCGTCATGGAGGCCGCCCCCAGGGACAGCACGATGGCCTGCTCCAGGGTCTCCCGCATGCTCGGCAGCACGGCCCCTCCCCCGACGTCGGCGGTCACCGGAGGGCCCGTACGGGCCCCGGTCCTCGCCGATGATCCCACACGGGGCGACGGGGCGGCCGCGGGCCGCCCCGTCGGTGCCTCACCGCCTGCGGCGCTGCACGTTCTGGTGGCGGCGGGGGCGCGCCGGGTCCGGGCGCGGAGCCCGCGGCGTGCGCGGGGGCTCGGCCTCGCCCGGCGCCGGGGCCTCGCCGTCGCCGGACCGGCCGTCGCCCGTGCCGGCGCGCACCGCCTCCCCGTCCGCGCCGTCGGCGCCGTCCGCGTCCCCGTCGGCCACGGGCTCGTACCCGGCCTCCTCGACGTCGTCGTCGGCGGCGTCGCGGACCTCGACCGCGCGCACGACGCGCGCGTCCTCGTCGTCGTCCGGACGGCCGCTCCCGAGGGCGGGCGCGGGCGCCGGCGCGACGCCCGGGCCGAACTCGGCCTGGAGGGCCTCCTCGGCGCGGGCGAGCGCCTCGACGTCGACGATGTCGGCGTCGGCCTCCGCGAGCTGGCGCCGGCGCTCCGCGCGCGCCCGCCGCTTCTTCTGGTCGGGCTCCCGCTCCTTCCAGAACGCGGCCAGCGGGGCGGCGATGATGATCGACGAGATGCCGCCGGCGAGGATGCCGACCAGCAGCGCGAACGAGAAGTCCTTGAGGGTCTCGCCCCCGAAGAAGAACAGGGCGAGCACCGGCACGAGCGTGGTGAGCGAGGTGATCAGCGACCGCGTGAACACCTCGTTGACGGACCGGTTGACGATGTCCCGGTAGCGCGCGCCGCGCATGAGCGGCACGTTCTCCCGAATGCGGTCGAACACGATCACCACGTCGTACAGCGAGTACCCGAGCACGGTGAGCAGGGCCGCCACGGTCGCACTGGTCACCTCACGCCCGGTGACGGCGTAGATGCCGATGCACAGCGCGACGTCGTGGATCACCGTCAGCATCGCCGGCAGGGCCAGCTTGTACTCGAACCGGACGATCAGGTAGAGCGCCACCACGATCAGGCTGAGGATGACCGCGTTGATGGCGTTGCGGATGATCTGCTCGCCGAAGGTCGGCCCCACCTGGTCGAGCGTGAACGTGTCCCGGTCGATCCCGTAGCGCTCCTCGAGCTCGCGCAGCACGTCCTCCTGCTGCGCGGCGCTCAGCGACTCGGTCTGGACCTGGAAGCCCTCGATCTCCTCGCCGCGGATGGTCTCGGTGGTCGCCTGGATCTTGGCCTCGCCGAAGCCCAGCTCCGCGAACGTGCCCCGGAGCCCGTCCTCGGTCACGGGGCGCTCGAAGCTGGTGCTGATGCGCGTGCCGCTCTCGAAGTCGAGGCCGAGGTTGAGGCCGCTGAAGCCCAGCCACACCAGGCCGAAGATGACGGGCACGGTCGACAGGACCGCCCACAGCTTCCACTTGCCCACCCAGTCGACCCGGAACGTGCGTCCCTGCGACAGGGCCATGACCTTGTCGTCCCGGAGCATCCGGGAGCCGAGCAGCACGCCGAACACGGCGCGCGTGGCGACCACGGCGGTGAACAGCGACAGCAGCACGCCGACGCCCAGCGTGAAGGCGAAGCCCCGCGGGCCGGCGGTGGCGAACAGGAACACCAGGACCGCGGTCGCCAGGGTGACGACGTTGGCGTCGATGATCGCCGCGATGCCCTTGCGGTAGCCGGCGGCCAGCGCCTGTGCGGGCGCCTTGCCCGCGCGGGCCTCCTCGCGGACGCGCTCGAAGATGACGATGTTCGCATCGGCGGAGATGCCGATGGTGAGGATCACGCCGGCGATGCCCGGCAGCGTGAGCGTGATCGGCCACAGCACGACCACCGCGTAGAAGAGCGCGGCGTAGATGAGCAGCGCGCCCGCCGCCACCACGCCCAGGAAGCGGTAGTAGACGATCAGGAACGCCAGGACGAGGATCAGGCCGATGATGCCCGCGATGAGGGCCTGCCGGAGCGACTCCTCGCCCAGCGTGGCGGACACCTGCTTCTGGCTGATCGGGACCAGGTTGATCGGGATGGCGCCGGAGTTGAGCTGGTCGGCGAGCGTCTGGGCGCTCTCGGCGGTGAAGCCGCCCTGGATGGTGGCCCCGTTGCTCCCGTCGATGCCGAACGGGAACTCCTCGTAGTCGATCTGGGGCGCGGAGATCAGCTCGCCGTCCAGCACGATCGCGAAGTGCTGGGGCGTCCCGACGGTCTGGCCGCGGATGGCCAGCGTCTGGGTGATCTCCTGGAACTTGTCGCGGCCCGCGCCCGTGAACTGCATGGTCACGATCGGCTCGCCGGCGCCCGCCGAGCTGACCTCGCGGGTCTGCGAGGCCTCGGTGATGTCGCGCCCGGTGAGGCCCTTGCGGTCCTGGTAGATCGTGTACTGGACGGCGCCGTTGCCCTGCCGGGTCTCCAGCAGGGGCTCGGTGACCAGGGTGAGGCCCTTGGGGACGGCCTCCACGGTGACGTTGCGCCACAGGACGTCCCGGTCGCGCACCAGCCCGCGCAGCTCCTCCACGGCCTCGCTGCGCTCCGTCCCCGGTGCGACGGTGACCGGGCCGGCCACCAGGGTGCGGTCGGACTTCCGGAAGGCGTACAGGGTCTCGGCGCCGCGGCGGGGGTCCTCCACGCGGGTCTTCTGGGCGCGGGTGACGGCCTCGTACAGGTTCGTGGTGAACCCGGCCTCGCCGACCTGGTTGGCCTCCTGGTCGTAGAAGGCCAGCTGCGCCGGCTTGATGAGGTCGGAGACGACCGAGCCGGGCTCCTCCAGACCGGGCAGGGCGACGACGATCTGGTCGGTGCCCTGCGTCTGGATCTCCGGCTCCGCCACGCCGAAGGCGTCGACGCGGTTGCGGATGACCTCCACCGACCGCTCGAGCGCCGCGTCGGTGACCGGGGACTCGGCCGTCGGCCGCCCCTCGAGGATCACCTCGACGCCGCCCTGCAGGTCCAGGCCGAGGACCGCCGGCCTCAGCGCGATCGCCACCAATGACGCGGCCGTGAGGCCGATCACCATCAGCAGCAGGAGGAAGGAGTTCCTCCCCTTGCTCATTGGCTACTCCGTGGTGCCGTCGCTCGCCGGGTCGGAGACCGTGCCGCTCTGGTCGGTCACCAACCGGGCCACGGACGCCTTCGCCACTCGGATCTCGGTGTCCTCGGCGACCTCCAGCAGGAGCGTGTCGCCGTCCTCGATCTCGGTGATCGTCCCGTAGATGCCGCCCGTCGTCATCACCTCGTCACCGGGCGACAGCCGGGTCATCATCTCGGCCTGCTGGCGGCGGATGCGCCTCTGGGGCACCACCACGAACAGCCAGATGATGGCGACGAAGATCGCGAGGTAGACGAGGAGGAGGGCGAAACCTCCCACGGGGCGGGCACCTTCCGTGACGGGGTCCGGAACTCGGTTGACCCTAGCAGAGCGTTCAGGCGGCCCCTCCCGGCCGTGTCGCGCCCTGCATCGGCGTCCCCGGTGCCGACTTGAGCACCCCCCGGCCGAGCCCTCGCCGGCGCGGCCGATCGCCCGTAATGTCGCCGGCATGGTCGACCGGGCCATCGTGCGGGGCGCTCCGTGAGGGAGGCGGTGCTGGTGCCGGACGCGGCCGACGGCTCCCGCTGGCTGCTGCCGGGGGTCGGCGTCCTGCGACGCACCGGACGCGTGTCGCGCGCCGCGACGGCCGAGGCCGGCGGGCGCACCTGGACCATCGCCCGCCGCGGCCTGGTGCGCCCGGGCTTCACGGCCGCGGACGAGACCGGCGCTGTGGTCGGCGCCCGGCGCGACGGCCTCACCGGCCGGGGCGAGGACCTGCGCTGGGCGGGCCGCCGCCTGACGCTGCGCCCGGACGGGGACTCCGGCGGGCACGTCCTGTGCGACGGGGGGCGCAGGCTCGCGCGCATGGCGTCGGTGGAGCAGGGGCGGCGCCCGCTGGCGGTGGTCATCGACGACCCCGCCACCGATGCCGGGCTGCTGCTGTTCGTCGCCTTCATCGTGCAGGCCTACTCCGACGACGCGTCCTTCGCGCCGCCGGCGCCCACGGCTTGACCGGCCCGCGGCGGGGACGCCGGGGCACCGGCGGGACCCTCCCCCGCGCCGGCGGCCGCCCGGCCCCCCGGTGCTACCGTGCCCGCCGATGAACGCCGCGACGCCCCTGCGGGCCCCTCGCCGCGCGCTGTGGGCGCAGTGGCACGGGGGCTTCGAGATCGCCCTGTTCGTGGTGCTGACGGTGGTCTACGAGGCCCTGCGCGACCTGGTGGCGCCCGACGCGGCGGGCATCGCCCGGGCCGTCGACAACGCCGCGGACGTCGTGGCGGTGGAGGAGGCCCTGGGCCTGCACGTGGAGGGCGGCATCCAGGACGCGACCCACGCCGTGCCCGGAGGGGAGTTCCTCACGACCTGGTTCTACACGCTCGCCCACGCGCCGGGATACGTCCTGTTCTTCGCCGTCGTGTGGTTCCTGCGGCGCGCCTGGTACCCCTTCGTGCGCAACTGGTTCTGGGCGGGGCACGGCGTGGCCGTGGCGGTGTTCTGGCTCTGGCCCCTGGCACCGCCGCGGCTGGCGGACCTCGGCCTGGAGGACACCACGCGCGAGGCGCTCGAGCTGGGCGGGTCGCTGTCGTGGTTCCAGCCCTTCCGCAACGAGTTCGCGGCGATGCCGTCGCTGCACATGGGCTACACGTTCTTCTTCGCGACGGTGCTGACGTTCCTGCTGCGCGGGCACCGGCTGCGGATGCTGGTGTGGTTGTGGCCGATCGCGATGAGCTGGGTCACGATCGCCACGGGCAACCACTACTGGCTCGACGGCGTCGGCGGGATCGCGGTCATGGCCGCGGCCCTGGCGATCGCCCTGGTGGTGCTGGCGCGGGACATGCCCCGGCCCTGGTCGTACCGCCCGGGTCGGCGTACCCCGCGCCGGGTGCCGGTGCCGGCGGCGACGGGGTGAGTCCCGGCCGCGACCGCCGCCGGCCGCTGCGCATCGCCATGGTCACCGAGTACGCGTACCCGGTGCTCGGCGGCATCAGCGAGCACGTCCACTTCCTCTCGAAGGAGCTGGCCCGGCGCGGGCACGACGTGAGCGTGGTGACCAGCGCCGCCCCGCGCGGCATGCGCGAGCGGGCCGAGGCGCAGGACGTGCTGGCCCGGGAGCGGGACGGCTACCGCACGACCCGGGTGGGCGTCTCCGTGCCCCTGCCCTCCAACGGCTCCATCGCGCGCATCTCGGTGGGCGTCAACCTGAAGCGGGCCGTCGCGCGCGCCATCGCGCACGCCGACGTGGTCCACGCGCAGGGGCTGGCGCCGCCCATGCTGGGGCTCTTCGCGCTGCGCGCCTCCCGCGCCCCGTGCACGGTGGGCACCTTCCACACCTACTTCGACGGCGGGCACCTCGGCTACCGCCTGGGCCACCCGTACGTGTCGGGTGCGCTGGACGCCCTGGACCGGCGGATCGCCGTGTCGCAGGCGTGCGTGCTCTCGCTGGAGCAGTACTTCCCCGGGCCCTACGACATCGTGCCCAACGGGATCGACTGCGACCTGTTCCACCCCCTGCCGGCGCCGGTGGCGGACGGGGCGCCTCCCCGCATCCTGTTCGTGGGCCGGTTCGATCCGCGCAACGGCCTGCACACGCTCATCGACGCGGCGCGGCTGCTGAAGGAGCAGGGGCGGGCGTTCGAGGTGCAGGTGGTGGGCGACGGGCCGGCGCGTCCCATCTACGAGCGTCAGGCGCGGCGCGCGGGGGTGTGGGACCGCATCCGGTGGCTGGGGCTGCTCAAGGACGAGCGGCCGGACCTGTACCGCAACGCCACCCTGCTGGCGGCGCCGTGCACGCTCGCCTCCTTCGGGGTCGTGCTGCTGGAGGCGTTCGCGAGCGGGATCCCCGTGGTGGCGGCCGACAACGTCGGGTTCCGCCAGGTGATCCGCGACGGCGCCCCGGGGCTGTTCGTGCGCGGCGAGGACGCCGCGGCGCTGGCCGCCGGCATCGGGAGGGTGCTCGACGACCCGGCCCTGCGGGCCGACTGGGGCCGGCGCGGCCGGCGGGTGGCGGAGGAGCGCTACGCCTGGCCCACGGTGGCGCGCGAGGTGGAGCGGCTCTACCGGGAGGTGCTGGACGGGCGGACGCCCGGCCGCGTGGACGGCGTCCCGGCCCCGGCGCCGGCGATCCCCGTGGCTCAGCCGCCGATCATGGACATCGGCCGCCCCCGGTAGGCCCAGTCCGGCGAGGCGAGCCCGTGCCCCGGGCCCTTGCCCCGCAGCGCGGCGCGGACCAGCGCGGCGAGGTCGTCGTCGGTGGCGCCGGCGCGCAGCGAGGTCCGGAGGTCGGTCTCGGACTCGGCGAACAGGCAGGTGCGGAGCATCCCGTCCGCGGTGAGGCGCAGGCGGTCGCAGGCGGCGCAGAAGGGCTCGGTCACCGAGGACACGAACTGCAGCTCCCCGGCGCCGTCCCGGAACCGCCAGCGGGTGGCCGGCGCGGCGGGCCGCTCGCGCGGCAGGGGCTCCAGGGGCCAGCGCGCGCCGATCATCGCCCGCAGCTCGGCGCCGCTCAGCACGTCGGCCCGTGTCCACGTGCGTCCCGCGTCCAGGGGCATGGCCTCGATGAAGCGGACCACGTGGGGCCGGTGACGTGCGAAGGCGGCCAGCGGCAGCACGTCGGGCTCGGAGATCCCGCGCAGCGCCACCGCGTTCACCTTCACCGGCCGCAGGCGCTCGTGCCGGCCGCAGGCCTCCAGCCCGGCCAGCACGCGGTCGAGGTCGCGCCGGCGGGTGAGCAGGGCGAACCGGTCGGGGTCGAGGGAGTCGACGCTCACGTTGACGCGGTCGAGCCCGGCGGAGACGAGGTCGTCCACCCGGTCCGCCAGCAGCACCCCGTTGGTGGTGAGCGACACCTCCTCCACGCCCGGCAGCGCCCGCAGGCGGGCGACGATCGCGACCGCGTCCGGGCGGACGAGCGGCTCGCCCCCGGTCACCCGGATCGCCGTGACCCCCAAGCGGGCGAACACCGCCGCCATCCGCACCAGCTCGTCCGCGTCGAGCAGCGCCTCGCGCGCCAGCCAGGGCATCCCCTCGGCCGGCATGCAGTACCGGCAGCGCAGGTTGCACCGGTCGGTCACCGACAGCCGCAGCGAGCGGTGCAGGCGCCCGAAGCCGTCCGCGAGCGGTGGGGCGGGAGGTGTCACCCCGTCAGCGTTGCACGCACCCGGCGCCGCGGCCCGTCCGCCGCCCCGGCGCGGCGGTCAGAACAGGGCGCCCGCGGCGGGGTCGGGCGGCGCGACGCCCAGGTGGCGGTACGCCCGCGGGGTGGCCACCCGTCCCCGCGGCGTGCGCGCGATGAGCCCCTCCTGCAGCAGGAAGGGCTCGTAGACGTCCTCGATGGTGTCCGAGGCCTCGCCGATGGAGTCGGCCAGGGTGCCGAGGCCCACCGGCCGGCCCTCGAAGGTGACGGCGAGGCAGCGCAGGATGCGGCGGTCGATCTCCTCCAGCCCGGCGGCGTCGACCTCCAGCAGGTCGAGCGCCTCCCGGGCCACGGCCCGGTCGATGACGGCGTGCCCGCGCACCTGGGCGACGTCGCGCACGCGCCGCAGCAGCCGGTTGACGATGCGCGGCGTGCCCCGCGCCCGGTCGGCGATGGCGGCCGCGCCGTCGTCGTCCACCACCAGTCCCAGGAGCCCCGCCGACCGCTTCACGATCCGCGCGAGCTCCTCGCGGGCGTAGAGGTCGAGCCGCTGCACCACGCCGAAGCGTCCCAGCAGCGGGGCGCTGAGCAGCCCGGTGCGGGTGGTGGCGCCCACCAGGGTGAACGGCGGCAGGTCGAGGCGCAGCGTCCGGGCGGAGGGCCCCTGCCCCAGCACCACGTCGATCTCGTAGTCCTCCATCGCCGGGTAGAGCACCTCCTCGACGGCGCGCCCGAGGCGGTGGATCTCGTCGATGAACAGCACGTCGCGCGGCTCGAGCGCGGTGAGCACGGCGGCGAGGTCGCCCTTGCGCTCCAGCACGGGGCCGCTGGTGGGGTGGAAGCCGACGCCCATCTCGGTGGCGACGATGCGGGCCAGCGAGGTCTTGCCGAGCCCCGGCGGGCCGGCCAGCAGCACGTGGTCGAGGGCCTCCTCGCGCTGGCGCGCGGCCTCCAGGAAGATGCCCAGCTGCCGCCGGGCGGTCTCCTGGCCGATGAACGCCCCGAGCGACTGGGGCCGCAGCGCGCGGTCGGCCTCCTCCTCGCCCGTGCCGGGCGCGGGGTCGGTGACGCGTCCGGTGCTCACGCGCGCCGCATCCGCGCCAGCCCGTGACGCACCAGGGCGGCCGCGTCGAGCCCGTCGGGGGCGCCCGCCAGGGCGTGGGCGGCCTCGTCGGGCGCGTAGCCGAGGGCGAGCATCGCCTCGTGCGCCTCGGCGGCGGGACCGGCGGCCGCGGCCACGGGGGCCAGCCCGTCGGCCCGCGGGTCGCCGCCCACGGCGCCCAGCCGGTCACGCAGCTCCAGCACCAGCCGCTCGGCGGTGCGCTTGCCGACGCCCGGCGCCCGCTGCAGCCGCCTGGCGTCGCCGGCGGCGATCGCCCCGCGCAGCGCGGCGGGCCGGTCGAGCCCGCACAGCGACAGCGCCAGGCGGGGCCCGACGCCGCTGACGCCGATGAAGGCCTCGAAGAGCTCCCGCTCGGCGGGCCCGGCGAAGCCGTAGAGGTCGAGCGCGTCCTCGCGCACCACCAGGTGCGTCTCCAGCCGCACGGTGGTGCCGGCCGGCGGCAGCGCGTCGAGGGTGTGGGCCGACACGTGGACCAGCAGCCCCACGCCGCCCACCTCGACGAGCGCACCCTCCGGTCCCGCGGCCGCCAGCGTCCCGCAGAGGGAGCGGATCATGCGCGCAGGCTAGCCCGCCCGGCGGACGGCGGCCGCGAACCGGCCCACCGACAGGTGGCAGAGGGCGGCCGCCATCGCGTCGGCGGCGTGGTCGCTGGTGGCCCGGACGCCCGTGAGGCGCTCCACCATCGCGCGCACCTGCGCCTTGTCGGCGCGGCCGCTGCCCGTGACCGCCTGCTTGATCGCGTTGGGGGCGTACTCCTCCACCGCGATGCCCGCGCAGGCCAGCGCCACCTGGGCGGCGCCCCGCGCCTCGGCCGTGCCCATCGCGGCGCGGCTGTGCTGGTGGATGTGCCAGGTCTCCAGCGCCGCGCCCGTGACGGGGTGCTGCAGCATCACCTCGGCGAGCGCGTCGTGGATCTGCCGCAGCCGGGTGGCGTGCGCCGTGTCGGGGGTGGTGGTGATGACGCCCCAGGCGACCACCCGCGGCGCCCCGGGGGCGCCGGAGACGACCGCGTACCCGGTGGACGCGAGACCGGGATCGACGCCGAGGATCACGAGGGGACCGCCCTCAGCACGGGGCGGACCAGAGCGGCCTCGGGCACGGTCGCGGGGCGTATGGCGGGTCCGTGTCGTCCTCCGTCACCACCGCGCCTTTCGGCTGCCTGGAACCGGTTCGAACTCGCCGTCCCTGGCTCGCGACTTCGGACTGTCCATCCACGCGTCTGCCGTGCCGTCCTGCTCGGCCTCGTCGCCCGTACTGATTGTCGCCGGACTTCCAAATCCCTCCCGCTGCGCGGGAGGGAAAGGTCGTCGGTGGGCGCCGGCCCTAGCCGGCGACCACCTCCATCATCTCCTCGGAGATGTCGAAGTTCGCCCAGACGTCCTGGACGTCGTCGTTCTCCTCGAGCGCGTCGATGAGCTTCAGCAGCCGCCGGGCCTCGGCCTCGGAGGGCTCGACGGTGGTCTTGGGGATCATCGTGAGTTCGGCGGAGGTGTAGGCGATGCCCGCCTCGTCCAGGGCCGCCCGCACGGGCATCAGGTCGGCTGGGTCCGTGAGCACCTGCCACTGGGAGCCGTCCTGGCTCACGTCCTCGGCCCCGCCCTCCAGCGCCACCTCCACCAGGGTGTCCTCGTCGACGCCCTCGGCGTCCAGCGCGACCACGCCCCGCCGGTCGAACTGCCACGCGACCGCGCCGGGGGTGCCCAGCGAGCCGCCGTGCTTGTTGAAGATGTGCCGGATGTCGGCCGCGGTGCGGTTGCGGTTGTCGGTGAGGATGTTGATGAGGATGGCCACGCCGCCCGGGCCGTAGCCCTCGTAGGTGACCGACTCGTAGGCCTCGCCGTCCTGGGAGCCGGCGCCGCGCTGGATGGCGCGCTCGATGTTGTCCTTGGGCATCGAGTTGTCACGGGCCTTCTGCACCGCCGCCGCGAGCGCGGCGTTGGCGTCCGGATCCCCCCCGCCCTCACGCGCGGCCACGATGATGGCCCGCGAGAGCTTGGAGAAGAGCTGGCCCCGCTTGGCGTCGGCCGCGCCCTTCTTGCGCTTGATGGTCGCCCACTTACTGTGCCCGGACACCGCCCGTCTCCTCGTTCGTGTGCACCGCACCACGGGCGCGCCGGGCCCGGGCCCGGTCGGCGATCCACGCGTGCATCCTGTCGTCGTCGCTGAGCTCGGGGTGGAAGGCCGTGCCGAGCACGTCGCCCTGCACCACCGCCACCGGCTCCCCCGCGTGACGCGCCACCACCCGCGCCCCGGGGCCCACCCGCTCGATGCGGGGTGCCCGGATGAACACGCCGTGCATCGGCCCGTCGCCCAGGTCGGTCTCCACCGCGCCCTCGAAGGAGGCGGTCTGGCGGCCGTACGCGTTGCGGCGCACGGTCACGTCGAGGCCGCCCACCAGCGTCGGGTCGCCGTCGGCGATCTCGTCGGCGAGGGCGATGAGCCCGGCGCACGTCCCCAGCACCGGGAGCCCGTCCCGCACGCGCGTGCGCACGGCGTCGAGGAGGCCGGAGTCGCCCCCCACGCGCCGGAGGGTCGTGCTCTCGCCGCCGGGCACGACGAGGGCGTCCACGCCGTCGAGCTGGCCGGCGGTGCGGACCCGACGGGGCGTGGCGCCCACGCGCTCGAGCGCCCGCTCGTGCTCCGCGACGGCCCCCTGCACCGCCAGCACGCCCACGACGGGCGGACTGATGCGCGTGGTGCTCACGCGCCCCGGGTCTGCAGCAGGGCCGCCGGCGGCAGCGCCCCGATCTCGATGCCCACCATCGCCTCGCCGAGCCCGCGCGACACCCGGGCGAGCACGTCGGGGTCGTCGAAGTGCGTCGTGGCCTCCACGATGGCGCGGGCGCGGGCGACCGGCTCGCCGCTCTTGAAGATGCCCGAGCCGACGAAGACGCCGTCGGCGCCGAGCTGCATCATCAGCGCGGCGTCGGCCGGGGTCGCGATGCCGCCGGCCGTGAAGAGCACCACGGGCAGCCGCCCCTCGCGCGCGACCTGCGCCACCAGCTCGTACGGGGCCCGCAGGTCCTTGGCGGCGGCGTACAGCTCGTCGTTGCCCAGCGTCGTGAGCCGGCGGATGCCGCCCACGATGGAGCGCATGTGCCGCACGGCCTCGACCACGTTGCCCGTGCCGGCCTCGCCCTTGCTGCGGACCATGGCCGCGCCCTCGGCGATGCGGCGCAGCGCCTCGCCCAGGTCGGTGGCGCCGCACACGAAGGGGACCGTGAAGGCGTGCTTGTCGATGTGGTTGGCCTCGTCGGCCGGGGTGAGGACCTCGGACTCGTCGATGTAGTCGACCTCCAGCGCCTGCAGCACCTGGGCCTCGACGAAGTGGCCGATGCGGCACTTGGCCATCACCGGGATCGAGACGGCGCGCTGGATGCCCGCGATCATCTCGGGGTCGCTCATGCGCGCGACGCCGCCGGCGGCGCGGATGTCCGCCGGTATCCGCTCGAGCGCCATCACCGCGCAGGCCCCGGCCTCCTCGGCGACGCGCGCCTGCTCCGCGTCGGTGACGTCCATGATGACGCCGCCCTTGAGCATCTGGGCCAGTCCCGACTTGACCCGGAAGGTGCCGACCCGGCCGTTGCCGCCTGCGTCCTCAGCCACGCGCTCTCCCCCGCCGTACGCCTGAAGGGTCAGTGTAACCGAGACCCCGGCGGGGCCCTCGCGGCCCCGGAGGGGCGTCAGGCGGTGGCGGCGGCGAGCTCCCGGGGCGGGCCCTCGCCGTTGCGCGCCGAGCGCCGGGAGGCGGCCTCCACGGCGGCGCAGAGCGCCTGGGCGACGGCGACCATCGCCACCAGGCTGGGGGCGCCGGAGCGCACGTCGGCGGGCACCACCCGGGCGAGCGACAGGCGCGCCAGCGGCGACAGGCTGGAGTCCACGAGGGCGAGCACCGGGACGCCCGCGTCGCCGCCGGCGCGCGCGGCGGCCTGGGCCACCCGGGGGTCGCGCCCGATGCCGACGGCGACCACGGCGGCCGTGGGCCCGATGTGCCCCAGCCAGGCGCGGTCGGGGACGTCCAGGGCGGTCACGGCGACCACCGGCAGGTCGATGCGGGAGAGGCGCTCGGCGAGCACCGCCACCACGGGGCGCGCGTGCCCCTCGCCCGCCACCACCACCGGGCGGCGGCCCACCAGCGCGGACGCCAGGGGGGCGAGGCCGCGCTGGCCGAGCCGGTCCGCGGTGTCCTCCAGGGCGTGCCGCTCGGCGGCGAGCTGGGCGCGCAGGCCGTCGCCGCCCCCGAACAGCCCCAGCTGCTGCTCCCCGGGCGTCGGGGGCAGCCACGGCCGCTGGGCGCGCCGGACCAGCTGCTGCATCTCCGGGTAGCCGCCGTAGCCCAGCGCCTGAGCGAAGCGGACCACGGTGGCCGGGCTGCAGTGGGCCGCGCGCGCCACCTCGTGCGCGGACATCAGGGGGATGTCGGCGAGGTGGTCGGCCACGTACCGGGCCAGCGCCTGCTGTGCCGGGCTGAACGCGTCGTAGTCGCGGCGGAGGCGCTCGCGGAGGGCGTGGACGTCGGTGGGAGTCGGCACGTCACCTCGATTCGCCGTCGGTGCCCGCACCCCTACCGCGCCGGGGGACGCGACTGCTCCCGCCGGAGCGTGCGCCCGGTCCCGCCCCCGGTCGCGCGCACCGACTCCACCGCCGCCGGCGCGACGTCGACCGCGGCGAGGTACGCGACCACGCTGCCGCCCGCGCCCACGCGGACCGGCGTCGCCGGCGGCAGCCGCCGGCCCCCCCGCGCCGCGGGCGGCAGGCGCAGCAGCAGCGTGCGGGCGTCCACCAGCGGCACCTCGCGGCCGTCGGCGGTGGTGGCGACCAGCACGGGCATCCGGCGGGGGCGCTCCCCCAGGTTGACCACGGAGACGATGGCGGGCGCGAGGGGCCGCGCGTAGGCCCCGAGGGCCGGGGCGGCGCGCCGCAGCACCGGATCCGTGCCGGCCATGTCCACCGCGAGGCCGAGGTCGCCGACCCGGCCCACGAAGTAGCCCGGCTCGGGCGCCGGGGGACCGACCACCGGGCCGGCACCACCGCAGCCCGCCGCGGCGAGGACGGCGGCGGCGAGCCCGAGGACGCGCCGCGGGCGGCGTCTCCCCGGCCGCCCCGGCCGGGTGGCGCCGCTGCCCGTGTCGCCGTGCACGCGCCCGAGTATCCCAGCGCACCACGGACGCCCGTGACCCGGGGGCCCTAGACTGCCCAGCCGATGCGACCGGTCGCGCCCCTCGCCACCGAGTACCGCGCCTCCGCGACGCTCTACGTGCTCACGGCCGCGGCCGGCCTGGTGGCGGAGCTCGCGACCCGCGACGTCGCGGCGGTCCGGGTGGTGGTGCCCTTCCTGCTGATGGCGGCCGTCACGGCCGGCGTGCTGCTCGCGACCGGCGCGCGGTGGCTGCGCACGGCCGCCGCCGATGCGCCGCGACTGCCGCGCGGGACCGACGAGGAGGGCGGCGCCGGGCCCTGGCGCCGCGCGGGCATCGAGGTGGGCCTCGTCGCCGTCCTCATGCTGGCCGGCATCTCCGCCGGCCGGGGCATCGGCGCCGTGATCGCGGGGATCGCGGCGGGCGTCGGCCTCGCGAACGCCCTGTCGCTCCTGTGGATCCGGCGGCGCGAGCGGGAGGGCCGTGTGCGCCTGCTGCGCGAGACCCCCGCGCGCCTCGTGGCGAGCGGGCGGCGCCCGCTGTTCACGCGCGCCGCCCGGTAGTCCCCGCCGCGGCCGCTACACCCGGCCGTGGAGCGCGTAGACCGCCCGCACGTAGGCCCGCGTGTCGTCGAACATGCCGCGGGAGCGCAGGGCGTTGAGTCCCTGGTAGTAGGCGGCCGCGGCCCGGCGGCCGTCGCCGGTCTGCCGCATCAGCCACCCCAGGTAGGCGACGCCGCCGTCCACGTTGTCGCGCACGTCGGCCGGGTTCAGTGTGCGGCCCACCAGCGAGGGCCCCACCCATGCGGCCGTCGCGGGCATCAGCTGCATGACGCCGGTCGCGCCCACGTGGGAGCGGACGTTCTGGTTGAACCCGCTCTCCTGGTGGGCGATGGCGCGGGCGAGCGCCGGGTCCACGCCGTACCGGGCGGCCGCCGCGTCGATCAGCGCGCGGACGTCCCCGCGGGCGACGGTGCGCGGGCCGACGTAGGCGCCGGCCCCCGCGCCTCCCGTGGCCGGGGCGCCCAGCACCCGGATGCGCTGCCCGGCGCGGATCCGGTTCGGATCGCCCACCCCGTTGGCGGCCGCCAGGGCGGCGGCGGTGGTGCCGTACCGCGCGGCGATCGCGTCGAGCGTCTCGCCCGGCCGCACCACGTGCCCGCCGCCGGACGACACGACGGCGCCGCCGCCGCTCCCCGCCGCGACGCCGCCGGGGATGCGGAGGCGACGGCCCGCCACGACCATGTGGTGGTCGCGGATCCCGTTGGCCCCCGCCAGGGCGGAGACGCTCACGCCGTGGCGGGCGGCGATGGCGGACAGGGTCTCGCCGGGGCGGACGACGTGGCCGCCCGTGCCGGCCGCCGCCCCGCCGCCGCCCCCGCCGCCCGGCAGCGTCAGCCGGGTGCCGGCGACGACGCGGTCCGGATCGCCGATGCCGTTGGCCGCGGCCAGGGCCCCGACGCTGACGCCGCTGCGCGCGGCGATGGCCGACAGGGTCTCGCCGGGCTGCAGGGTGACCGTGGCGCCGGCGCCGGGACCGGGCGCGAGCATCACCAGCAGGAGGGCGGCGAGCGCCGAGAGGGCCCCCGGGAGGGCGCGGCGCGGTGAGGGCAGATGGAACGTCATGCGGCTACGGATAACGCCTCCCGCAGGGTTTTCCAGTCCTCCGGGCCCCTCCCCGCCTCCCTTCGTTCGGGCGCGGCCCCTCCCCCCCGGCGCGGCCCCTCCCCCCCGCCGCCCCGCGGCGGCCGGGGGAGCTCCGGGGGACACCCGGGCGGGTTCACCCCGCACCCCCGGATCTGGTGAGATGCGCCCGTGCCGCGTCCCCTGCCCGTCGCCCTCGCCCTGGGCGCGACCGTCCTGCTCCCCGCCGGCGTCGCGCTGCCGGTGACCCCGCAGATCACCTGCGTCGCCGAGCGGCCCGCGGGCGGCTTCACCGGCTACTGGGGCTACGCCGACGCCTCCGGGCGCGGCGAGACGATCACCGCCGGCAGCATCCGCAACCGCTTCACGCCCGGACCGGCCGACCGGGGGCAGCCGGGCACCTTCGCCCCCGACGCACCGCCGTCCCCCGGGTTCGCCGACGACCGGACCTTCATGGCGGCGGCGGCGGACTTCACCGCGTTCGGGATCGAGTGGCGCCTGGACGGCCGCCGGGCGGCGGCGACGGCGACCACCCCGCGCTGCGCGTTCGACCTCGCCGGGCAGATCACCCCCGACCGCGCGACCGTGCGGCCCGGCCAGAGCGTGCAGTGGCGGGTGAGCGTCCGCAACGAGGGCACCGGGCCGGTGCCGCGCGCGCAGATCGCGCTCACCCCGGCCGGTCTCGACGGCCCGCTGATCTCGGCGCCCGCACCGGACGAGATCCTGCCCGGCGAGACGCTCACCCTGCTCGGCAGCACCCGGGTGGGCACCGACGCGTGCTTCGGCACCGTGGCCGCCTCGGCGAACCTCGCCATCGGGCCCGGCGTGGTGCGCACCCCGGAGGCGGACCTCACGGACAACGCCCCCCGCGCGACGGTCGGCGTCGCGTGCACGGTGGACCTCCAGGTGGTGGGCGCCACCGAGTCGCTGTCGTACGCGCCGGGCCAGACGGCGGTGCACACCGTGACCGTGATCAATGGCGGCGATGCGCCGGTGCCCGTCGCGCTGATCCGGGTGGCGCACTCCCGGGCGACCGGGCTGGCCCCGCCCGGGATCGCGCCGCTGCGCCTGGAGCCCGGGCAGTCGCTCGTCTACCGGGGCACCAGCCCCGTGACCGCCGCGCAGTGCGGCCTGGCCACCAGCACGGCCTCGGTCACCGTGGCCGACCCCTCGGGGCGCCTCACCGAGGGCGTGCCGGCCAACGACTCCTGGGTGAGCACCTTCGCGGTGGCCGGCGGGGCGTGCGGCGGGGGCACCGTCACCGGCACACCCGGTCCGCGGCTGCGGGCCACCGCCGCCGGCCCGGCCCAGGCCCGGCGCGGCCGCACGGCCGTCTACCTGGTGCGGGTGCGCAACGTGGGGAACCGCCCCGCCCGCAGCCTGGTGGTGCGCACGACGTTGCCGCCGGGCGGGGTGCTGGCGCAGCGGCTGGGGCGGGGCGACGTGGTGACGGGCAACGTGCTCTGGAAGCGGGCCGCCACCCTCCGCGCGGGCGCCACGTTCACGGCGCGAGTGCGGGTGCGGTTCCGGCCGCGCGTCCGGGGGGAGCGCCGCATCCTCGTCCGGGCCGAGGCGGCGAACGCCGCCCCGGTGCGGGCCCTGCGGCTCACACGGGTCCGGTAGCCGTCTCGGCCCCGCGCCGCGGAGGCCGTCACACGACAGGGGGGATGGGCATGGGCGACGAGGCCACGCTGTACGAGGAGGAGCACGAGCTCCGGCGTGAGGAGGCCGCCGCGCGGCTGCGCGCGCTGGCCGACGAGATCGCGTCCAACAACGGCCTGCAGGTGATGCGGAACGGCAAGCGGATGACGCTGCGCGTCCCCGACACCGTGACGCTGTCGATCGAGATCGAGCAGGACGGCGACGAGGTGGAGCTGGACATCGAGATCGGCTGGGGCGGTGGCCCGCTCGCCCTCGGCGGCGAGGACGAGGGCGACGACGACTGACGGCGGCCCCCGGCGGCCGGGCGGGGCCCGGCGCCGGGGCGTCAGCCCCCCGGGTCCGCCCCCGCCGGCGCCGCCCCGGGGGTCCGCAGCGCCTCCAGCACCTGCGCGGCCGCGGCCCGCGGGGGCAGGTCGCCCCGGGCGACCCGGCGCTCCAGCTCCGCGGTGAGCGGGGCGAGGGCGGGGCCGTGCAGGCGCGCCAGCACCTCGGCGCGCACCTCGTCCCACATCCACTGACGCGCCTGGTCCGCCCGCAGGCGGGCGAGCGCCCCGGACGCCGCCAGGGCGGCACGTCGTTCCCGGAGCGCGTCCCACAGCTCCGCCACCCCCGCCCCGGTCAGAGCCGACACCGCCATCACGGCGGGGGGCAGGTCGGGGTGGCGCGGCATCAGCAGCCGCAGCGCGCTCCGGTACTGGGCCACCGTGCGCCGCGCCGGCGTCTCCAGCTCACCGTCGGCCTTGTTCACGCACACCAGGTCGGCGAGCTCCATGATCCCGCGCTTGATGCCCTGCAGGTCGTCGCCCCCGGCGGGCGAGGCCACCAGCAGGAACAGGTCGGCCATGCCGGCCACGGCCGTCTCCGACTGCCCCACCCCCACCGTCTCGACGATCACCAGGTCGACGCCGTGGGCCTCGCACAGCACGATGCTGTCGCGGGTGCTGCGGGCGACGCCGCCCAGGGTGGTGCCCGCCGGGGTGGGCCTCACGTAGGCGCCCGGATGCCGCACCAGCTCGCCCATCCGCGTCTTGTCCCCGAGGATCGAGCCGCCGCTCACCGAGCTGGACGGGTCGACCGCCAGCACGGCGAGCCGGAGCCCCTGCCGCACCAGGGTGAGCCCGAGCGTCTCGATGAGCGTGCTCTTGCCGGCGCCGGGCGGTCCCGACACGGCGAGCCGGAAGGCGCCCCCCGCGTGCGGCAGCGTCGCCCGCAGCAGCCGGTCGGCGTCCTCGCGGTGGTCCGGCCGGGAGGACTCCACGAGCGTGATCGCGCGGGCGAGTGCGCGGCGGTCGCCCGCGCGCAGCGCCCGCGCCAGCTCCTCGGGCGCGCGCCCCGCGGCGCGCCCGGCCGCCTCAGGCGGCGACGCGGCGGCCCTCCACCAGCTCGAGGATGCGCTCCGCGGCCTCGGGGATGTTGGTGCCGGGCCCGAACACGGCCGCGACCCCGGCGTCCAGGAGGAACGTGTGGTCCTGGGGCGGCACCACCCCGCCGCACACGACCACCACGTCGCCCGCCCCGCGCTCGCCCAGCTCGCGGATGAGCTGCGGCACCAGGGTCTTGTGGCCGGCCGCGTGCGTGGAGATCCCCACGACGTGGACGTCGCCGTCCACCGCGTCGCGCGCCACCTCCTCGGGCGTCTGGAACAGGGGGCCCACCTCGACGTCGAACCCGAGGTCGGCGAAGGCCGTCGCGATGACCTTGGCGCCGCGGTCGTGCCCGTCCTGGCCCATCTTGGCGACCAGCATGCGCGGGCGGCGCCCCTCGTCGGCGGCGAAGCGCTCGACGCGGTCCCGGATGGCGGCGAAGCCGCCGTCGTCGGCGTAGGCCGCCCCGTACACGCCGCTGACGCTCTGCACGGTCGCCCGGTGGCGGCCGAACACGTCCTCCATCGCCTGCGAGATCTCACCCAGGCTGGCGCGGGCGCGGGCCGCGTCCACGCACAGCTCCAGCAGGTTGGCGTCCCCCTCGGCGCCGGCGCGCAGCGCGTCGAGGGCGGCGCGCACCCGCTGGTCGTCGCGCTCGGCGCGGAGCCGCTCCAGGCGGGCGATCTGCTGCCGGCGCACCTCGCGGTTGTCGATCTCCAGCACCTCGACCGGCGGCTCCTCGTCGCGCCGGTACCGGTTGACCCCGACGATGGTCTCCTCGCCGCGGTCGATCCGGGCCTGCCGGCGCGCGGAGGCCTCCTCGATGCGCAGCTTGGGCATCCCCGACGCCACCGCCGCGGTCATCCCCCCGAGCAGCTCGACCTCCTGCACCAGCGCCCAGGCGGCCTCGGCGAGGGAGTGGGTGAGCGACTCGACGTAGTAGCTGCCGCCGAGGGGGTCGACGACGCGGGTGACGCCGGTCTCCTCGGCCAGGATCAGCTGCGTGTTGCGCGCGATGCGCGCCGAGTCGTCGGTCGGCAGGGCGATCGCCTCGTCGAACGAGTTGGTGTGCAGGCTCTGGGTGCCGCCCAGGACCGCGGCGAGCGCCTCGAACGCGGTGCGGACGACGTTGTTGTACGGGTCCTGGGCCGTCAGCGACACGCCCGAGGTCTGGCAGTGGGTGCGCAGCATCCGCGAGGTGGCCTTCTTCGGGCCGAAGGGCCCGAGCGCCCGGTCCCACAGCACGCGCGCGGCGCGCAGCTTGGCGATCTCCATGAAGAAGTCCATGCCGATCGCGAAAAAGAAGGACAGCCGGGGGGCGAAGTCGTCCACGTCGAGCCCGGCGGCGACCGCGGCGCGCACGTACTCCATGCCGTCGGCGATCGTGAAGCCGAGTTCCTGCACGGCCGTCGCCCCGGCCTCCTGCATGTGGTAGCCGGAGATCGAGATCGAGTTGAAGCGCGGCATGCTGCGGGCCGTGTAGCCGATGATGTCGGACACGATCCGCATGCTCGGGTCCGGGGGGTAGATGTAGGTGTTCCGGACCATGAACTCCTTGAGGATGTCGTTCTGCACCGTCCCGGAGAGCCGGTCCGGGGACACCCCCTGCTCCTCGGCGGCCACGATGTAGAACGCCATCACCGGCAGCACCGCGCCGTTCATGGTCATCGACACGGACATGCGGTCGAGCGGGATCCCGTCGAACAGGATCTTCATGTCCTCGACCGAGTCGATCGCGACGCCGGCCTTGCCCACGTCGCCCTCCACCCGGGGGTGGTCGCTGTCGTAGCCGCGGTGGGTGGCCAGGTCGAAGGCCACCGACAGCCCCATCTGCCCCGCCTCGAGGTTGCGGCGGTAGAAGGCGTTCGACTCCTCGGCGGTGGAGAAGCCCGCGTACTGGCGGATGGTCCACGGGCGGTTGGCGTACATGGTCGCCCGCACGCCGCGCATGAACGGGGGCAGCCCCGGCAGGGAGCCGACGGCCTCGATGCCCTCGAGGTCCTCGGCCGTGTAGAGCGGCTTCACGGGGATGCCCTCGGGCGTCACCCGCGTGAGCTCCGCCAGGTCGCGGTCGCGGAGCTCGCGCTGCGCGGCGCGCTCCCAGGCCTCGAGGTCGGTGCGGCGGTCGCTGTCGGTCATGGGCTCGTCTCCGGGCGTGCGGGTCGCCGCAGAGGATACGCCGGGGCGCGCCGGCCGCCCCGGCGCGCCCCGCCCGGACCGGGCTACACCGCCACCGGGTGCGGCTCGCCGGGCACCACCCGGACCCGGCGGACGATGAACAGCGTCAGCAGCAGCCCCACCACCGCCATGGCCGCCGCGACGTAGAACTGCGTCCGGAAGCCGTCGACCAGCGCGTCCGGCAGCACGGAGGCCACCGCCGCCTGCGGGTCGCGGCCCGCGGAGGCCGCGCCGGCCGCCGTCTCGTCGACGCGGTCGCTGGTGACCGCGTTCGCGATGGTGGACAGCACCGCGATCCCGACCGCCCCGCCGACCTGCTGGGAGGTGGTGATGAGTCCCGAGGCGGCGCCGGCCAGGCGCGCCTCCACGCCCTGCAGGGCGGCGATCGAGACCGGGACGAACGAGAACCCGAGGCCGATGCCGGCCAGGATGAAGCCCGGCACCAGGTCGCGGCCGTACCCCCCGTCCACCCGGATCTGCGCGAAGTAGAGGAGCCCCAGCGCCAGCAGGCCCATGCCGATCGCGAGCACCGGCCGCACGCCCAGGCGGGTCACCAGCGCCTGGGACGCCCCCGCGGCGATCACGATCACGATGGCCACCAGCAGGTAGCGCAGGCCCGTCCCGAGGGCGCTGTAGCCGAGCACCTGCTGCATGTAGAGCGACAGGAAGAAGAACATCGCGAAGATCGCGGCGCCCAGCAGGAAGCCCACCACGTTGGCGCCCGAGAGCGTGCGGTTGCGGAAGATCGACAGCGGCAGCAGCGCGTCCCGCACCCGCGCCTCGATCACGACGAACAGCGCGATCAGCAGCACCGCCCCGCCGAGGGTGGCGAGCGTGACCGGGTCGGTCCAGCCGTCCGTCTCGGCGTGCACGAGGCCGTAGATCAGCAGCGCCAGTCCGGCGGTCACCGAGATGGCGCCGGCGGCGTCCATGCGGGGCCGGCCCTCGCCGCGGCTCTCGTCGACGTAACGCGGCACGAAGAAGAGCACCGCGAGGCACACCGGGACGTTGACGAGGAAGATCCAGCGCCACGACAGGTACTCCACCAGCAGGCCGCCGGCGAGCACGCCGACCGCGCCGCCGACGCCGGCGAGCGCGCCCCAGATGCCGAGCGCCTTGTTGCGCTCGCTGCCCTCGGCGAAGGTGGTCGTGAGGATCGACAGGGCGACGGGCGAGATGATCGCCGCGCCCACGCCCTGCAGCGCCCGGGACAGGATCAGCATCAGGTCCGTCTGGGCGAAGCCGCACAGCGCCGACCCGGCGGTGAACACCACCAGGCCGATCAGGAACAGCCGCCGGCGCCCGAAGAGGTCGCCGAGGCGCCCGCCGAGCAGCAGCAGGCCCCCGAAGGTCAGGGTGTACGCGCTGAGGATCCACTGGAGGTCCTCCTGGGAGAACTCCAGCGCCCCGCGGATGTCCTCCAGCGCGACGTTGACGATCGAGACGTCGATGATCAGCACGAACTGCGTCAGGCTCAGCAGCGTGAGCGCGATCCAGCGGCGGCGGTCCGCCTCGGGCACGTGCCCTCCTCTCATGGGGGTCCTGCGGCACCCGGGACGCCCGGGGGTCGCCGCGCGCCCGACGCTACCCCCCGCCCCGGCGGCGGGGCCCGGTCATCCGCCCCCGGGCCGCCGGCGCCGGCGGCCAGGGGGGCTGCGGCGCCGCCGGGCCCGGAGCGTCGGGCCTCAGCTCACGTCCTGCACGATGACGTCGCTCTCCTCGAGCAGGGCGCCCGTCGCGGTGCGGACCCGGACGTGCCCGAGCAGCACGCGGCCCGCCGCCGGCGGCACCGAGGCGGTCACGGTGCCCGGCACGTTCCAGGTGGCCCCGCGCGCACGTGGCGTGTCCACGTCGGCGACGTTCACGGATCCGAACACCGGGGACGTGAACACGTCCCGGTAGCGGAAGGTGGTCGTCCCGGCCGGAACGGCGTAGGCGTCCACGCGCACCCTCCACTGGCCCGGCGCCGGGTTCGGGACGAGGACCGACTCCTCGGAGTCGCCGTCCGCGGAGCTGCCGGCCGGCACGCAGGTACCCGTCGTGCAGTCGAACACGAGGAGGTCGAGGTCGGCGCCGGGATCGGAGGGGTCGCCGATGGCGGCGAGCAGGGACGAGGCCCCGGGGGTCACGGTCACCGCGAACTCGCTGGAGGCGGCGTCGGCGATCGTCGGGACCGCCAGGCGCGCGCTCCCCAGGGCGGAGCCGGTCGCGCGACCCGTGAAGGCGCTGCCGCTGTTGGTGATCGTGTAGTTGCGGAGGACGGGGGCGCCGAGGGTGGCGGACGCGATGACGTCCGGGTCCGGGGTGATCTGGACGGCGACGGTGGGCGTCGCCCGGCCGCTCAGGGCGGCCTCCGCGGCGTCGCGGCGGCTCGCCACGCGGAGCGTGCCGGTGTCCGTGGTGTCGGGGCCCGGTGCGTATCGCACGGTCACCGTGCACGACCTGCGCGGGCCCAGGCTCCGCCCGGTGCAGGTGTCGGCGGTGAGGGTGAAGGCGGCGGAGGAGTTCGGCAGCGACGCCGTCAGCGCGCCCGTCGCCGCGCCGCCGGTGTTGGTGAACGTGAAGGTCCTGGACGCCGTGGTCCCGGTGTCGATCGCCCCGAAGTCCCACGACGCCGGATCGACCCGCAGCGACGGGGACCCCGCCGCGGCGCCGGTCGCCGCGAGGAGGGCGAGTGCCGCCCCCGCCCCGCTCAGGGCGAGGGCACGGACAGGGGTGCGGGCGCGGGCCGCCATGGGCCTGCCTCCTGTGATCGTGGGCCGGTGACGCGCAGGTACGCGCCGGAGCGTCCCCGGTGTCGTGCGGTCCGGTCAACCCCCCGAAGGCCGGACCCGCCCGGCCCTCCGCCCCGCCCGACGCCGGTGCGCGCGCCCGAACGGTGGCCCCTCATGGGCGCCCGGGCGCCGGCGCCCCGCCGGGGTGGTCGGGCCCTCGCGCCCCGGGCCGCGCGGACTAGCATCCCCGGGTGCCCTCGGCTCCCCCCGTGCCGGGCACCGACCGTCCCACACCAGGGGAGACACCATGAGCAGCATGCCGCCGATGCCCCCCGTGCCGCCACCGCCGCCCGGCGCCCCCGGCGGTCCCCCGCCCGGCGAGCCGCCCCCGATCGAGACCTTCACCCACCACGACCAGGAGAAGGACGCGTTCCACTGCTCCTACGGGCCGATCCAGCCCGCGCGGACCGTGTGGGACCCGGACCGTGAGATCCAGGTGCGCCTGGACCTGCACTCCCGCCGCGTCGTGGGATTCTCGATCCCGAACTTCTCCTCGTGGTACGAGCGCCACGGCGACCCGAACGGCGGCTTCGAGATGGACCTGCCCGACTTCTGGCCCGAGGAGCCGGCCGCCGAGGGCTGACCGGCACCTCGCGCGGGGCGGCCGCGGCCTACGAGGCCAGCAGGTCGGCCACCCCGCGCGGGCCGGTGCGCAGGACGTGCGCCGAGCGGCGCGCGTCGCGGGCCCGCTCCTGCGCCCGCCGCCGCCCGAGCGCGTCCCCCGCGCGGCGGCACTCCTCCGCCTCGCGGTCGGCGTCGGCGGCCAGCTCCTCCAGGCGCAGCGCCATGCGCGCGTTGCGCCCGAGGCGCGGCTGGCGCCCGCCGCGCGCCGGCGGCGCGGCGCCCGGTCCGGTGAACAGCGCGAGCTGAGGATCCACGGTGCCTCCCCGGTACGAACAGACGTTCGTAGAGTAGCCCGGGGATCGGACGTCCGCACGCCCCCACGAGGAGGCGCACCGGCCTCGCCCCTTCGCGCGGTGGGACGCCCTACCGGCCGGTGACGGTGACGTCGCGGAGGCCCGAGGTCGCCTCGATGCGCCGCGGCGCCGACGGGTCCGTCCGCACGCCGGTGACGCGCTCGACGCCCTCGCCGCTGTCGGCCGTGACCCGGTACGCCCCCGCCGGCACCCGCACGGTCACCGTGCCCGTCTCGCTGCGCGCCGTCACGCGCGACGGCGCCCGCAGGGCGTCCACCGTCACCGGCTCGGTGACGGACCGGGCCGTGATCACCGCGGCCCGGGAGGCCCGCACGTCCACCGCCCCGTCCTCGCTGGACACGTCCGTCGCCCCCGTGACGCCCTCGACCACGACGTCGCCCTCGATGGCCCGCACCTGCACCTCGGCGGCCGCGGGCGCGCTCACCTCCAGGTCGGCGCTGCACGAGATGAAGGCCCAGCCCGGGCAGGCGACGTCCACCCGCAGCACCCCGTCCTCGACCGAGTGGGTCACGTCAGGGGCGCTGAGGATCCAGCTTCGGCGCTGGTCCACGCGCGGCTCCCCCGGGCGCAGCCGCACGGCTCCCCGTTCCGAGGTGATCTCCACGCGCCGCACCGTCTGCCCGGCGTACTCGGTGCTGCCGCGGTCGCTCTGGCTCAGCACCGGCACGGAGATGGCGCCCAGCACGAACAGGCCCGCCACGATGGCGGCGATGACGAGGAGGGCGCGGCGCACCACGCCGAGGTTACGCGCCCCGCGTCCCCGCGGACGGGACCTCGGGCGTGACGACCGTCGCGATCACCTCCGTCGCGTGCCGCTCCTCCGCGCCGTCGCCGTCGTCGCGGTGGCGGAGCCAGTCCTGCACCAGGACCTGCAGGATGCCCGCGACCGGGATCGCGACCAGGGCGCCGACGATGCCGAGCACCTGGGTCCCCACCAGCACCGCGATGATGATCCAGAGGGGGTTCAGGTTGACGGTCCGCCGGTGGATGAACGGCTGCACCACGTTGTTCTCGACCTGCTGGTAGACGACGAAGAACACGATCCCGGCCACGCCCACGGCGATGCCCTGGAAGAAGCCGACGGCCACGTAGGGGATGGCGCCCAGGGCCGACCCCACCAGCGGGATGAGCGCCATCAGCCCCACGAACAGCGCCAGCACGGGCGCGTACGGGATGCCGGCGATCGTCATGAACAGCGCCGCGGCGGACGCCCCCAGGAACGCGACGGCGAAGACGCCGACCACGTAGCCGGCGATGACGCGGTAGATCCCGTCGAGCACGCCCACGACCCGGTCGCGGTCGTCGTCGTCGACCTGCTGCTCGATCCAGACCCGGATGCGGGGGCCGTACAGGGAGAACAGGAAGGCGAGCACCGCGATCGACACCAGCGCCAGCAGGCCGTTGACGATGCGGGTGGCGAAGGTGACCGCGGTGTCCGGGCCGGCGATGCTGCCCACCAGCTCGGTGGCGCGCTGGCGCAGCTGCTCCAGCGCGTCGTACTCGCGGTCGAGCTCGCGGACCCACGCCGAGCGCTGCAGCCGGTCGACGTAGCCCGGGATCGCCTCCACGAGCCCTCGCGCCGCCTCGATGAGGGGTGGCACGAACACCAGCGCGGCGCCGGCGACGAGTGCCAGCAGCCCGAGGTACACCAGGCCGATCGCGCCCGCCCGCCGCAGCCGCAGGCGGGTCTGCAGGAACCCCACGGCCGGGTTGATCGCGACCGCGAGGAACGCGGCGACGGCGACCCAGAGGATCACCGTCCGGCTGATCCACGCCACCCACAGCAGCGCCGAGAGCGCCACCAGCGTGAGGAAGATCCGGGCGACCGCCGCGGCCGACGGACCGTCGCCGGGCCGGGAGCGCAGTCCGACGGCGACCACGCGGGCCGCCCGCGACCGTCGGGGCTCGGTGGGGGTCACGGGCGCATCATGCCACCGCCCCCGGACCCTCCCGCCGCGGGCGGCGCCCGTGCCGCCGGCGGGCCCGGCCGAGACGCCGGCCGGGCCCGGTACGGGCTAGTAGAGGACGCTCGCGGCGTGCCCGAACAGCTTGGGCATGTCCAGGATCACCAGCAGTCGGCCCTCGAGCTTGGCCACCGCGTCGAGGTACTCGGCGTCGCCGGCCCCGTCGGGCGGGGTCTCGCACTGCTCGCCGCTCACCGTCAGGACCTCCTTGACCTCGTCGACGATCACGCCGACGGTCGCGTCCGGGAGCTCCACGATGACGATCTTGGCCTCCTCCGGGCGGTCGCCGAAGGCGCCGAAGCGCGAGCGGAGGTCGACGACCGGGATGATCCGGCCGCGCAGGTTGATCACGCCCTCCACGTGCCCGGGCGACCCGGGGATCGGCCGCGGGGCGGTGTAGCGGATGATCTCCTGCACCAGCGTGATCGGGACGCCGTACTCCTCGGCGCCGAGGGTGAACACGACGAGCTGGCGCGCCTGGGGATCGGCCGCGATGTCGGTCGTGGTGGTCATTGCGTGTCGGCTCCTTGACGGTTCGGGGGTCTCACCCGGTCGCGCACCCGGTTACCCCGGGGTATCGGCACCGGGGCCGCCCACGTTGAGATGCCCGTGGGCGCGGCGCGCGCCCGTGCTAGCGTCGGCGCATACAGGGGAGCCGCGCGGCGGCTGAGAGGAGGCGAACCGGCCTCGACCCTCGGAACCTGATCTGGGTAATGCCAGCGAAGGGAGGAACCCGCCACCGTGGACGAATCCGCGGTCATCGCGATCATCGCCGCCGGTGACGGCCGCCGGCCGGACGTGCTCGTGGGCGTCGGCGACGACGCCGCCGTGCTGGCCGGCGACCCCCCGCTGGTCCTCGCCCACGACATGCTCGTGGAGGACGTGCACTTCCGCTGGTCGACGCACGCACCGGAGGACCTCGGGCACGCGGCCCTGGCGGTCAACCTGTCGGACCTCGCGGCCATGGGCGCGGAGCCCGTCGCGGCCCTGGTCGGCCTGGCCGCGCCCGCCGACGCCCTGGACCCCGCCCGCGTGACCGGGATCTACGCGGGCATGCGCGGCCTGGGCGACGCCTGGGGGTGCGCGGTGGTGGGCGGCGACACCAGCACGGCCGCGCAGACCGTGATCGGCGTCACCGCCGTGGGGCGCATGCCGGCGGGCGTGGCCGCCGTCACACGCGCGGGCGGCCGCCCCGGCGACGTGCTGTGCGTCACGGGCGGACTCGGCGCCTCCGCGGCGGGGCGCGCCCTGCTGGCCCGGGGCGGCGCCCGCGACGCCGCGGAGGCCGCCCTCGTCACGGCGCACCGGCGGCCCACCCCCCGGGTCGCCGCCGGGGGCACCCTGGCCGCGCACGGGGCCCACGCCATGATGGACGTGTCCGACGGGCTCGCCCTCGACCTCGACCGCCTGGCGCGCGCCTGCGGCCTGACGGCCGTGCTCGACCTGGAGCGCGTGCCCGTCGCCCCCGGGGTCGCGGCCGTGGCGGCCGCCGAGGGTGCCGACCCGGCCGAGTGGGCCGCCACGGGGGGCGAGGACTTCGAGCTGCTGGTGGCGCTCGCCCCCGGTGAGGCGGAGCTCGCCGCCGCCCGCCTCGACGTGGCACTGACCGCCGTCGGGCACCTGGAGGCGGGACCCGCCGGCCTGCGGGTGGTCCGCGGGCGCCGGCCGGTCACGCTGGGGAACCTCGGGTGGGAGCACCGTGTCTGACCCGCGGGCCGCCGCGCGCGACGGGGACGCGCTGGCGCTGCGCGACGTGACGCTGCGGCGCGGCGGTGTCCCGGTCCTGGCCGGCATGACCCTGCGGCTGGCGCCGGGGGAGTTCGTCGCGCTGGTGGGACCGTCGGGGTGCGGCAAGAGCAGCCTGCTCGACCTCGCCGCGGGCCTGCTGGAGGCGGACGCCGGGACCGTGGAGGTGGCGGGCGGGGGCAGGCGGCTGGGGCGGCTCGCGCTGATGCCGCAGGGCGACTCGCTGCTGCCATGGGCGACCGTGCGCGAGAACGTCGAGGTGGGCGCGCGGCTGGCGGGCGGCGACCGCGCCGTCACGCGGCGCGACGCGCTCGCCCAGCTCGCCCGCGTCGGCCTCGCGTCCCACGCCGAGCACTACCCGCACGTGTTGTCGGGGGGGATGCGCCAGCGCGTCGCGCTGGCCCGGACCGTGCTGTCCGGCCGCCCGGTCTGGCTCCTGGACGAGCCCTTCGCGGCCCTGGACGCGCTGACGCGCGCCGACCTGCACGGCGACCTGGAGCGGCTGTGGCGCCGCGACCGGCCGGCCGTGCTGATGGTGACCCACGACACGGAGGAGGCCGTGCGGCTTGCCGACCGGGTCGTGGTGGCCGGTCCCCGGCCGATGGGCCGCCTGGTGGAGGTGCCGGTGCCCCTCCCCCGTCCCCGCACGACGACGGAGCTGGCGCCGCTGCGCGCGGAGGTCCTCGACGTGCTGACGGGCCTGTCCCGGGCCGCCGCCGTCGAGGGGGGCGCCCGATGAGCACCGCCCCGGGTGCCGTCACCGGTGCCGCCGCCGCCACCCCCGCCCCCGGCGGCCGGAGCTGGCGGCGGCTCGCGCGCCGGGCGCCCCTGCTGCTGCTGCCCCTCGCCGGCCTGGCGGTGTGGCAGGCGCTGGTGTGGCTGCTCGACGCCGAGCCGTGGCTGGTGCCGTCCCCCGCCGAGGTCGCGGCCGTGCTCGTGGACGAGCGCGCCCGCCTGTGGTTCCACGCCCAGGCCACCATCGCGGGCACGCTGGTCGGCTTCGCGCTGGCCACGGTCGCCGGCGTGCTGATCGCCGCCGCCATCGCCGCGTCGCGGGTGGTGGAGGGCCTCGCCTACCCCTGGGTAGTGGCGAGCCAGGCGATGCCGATCCTGTCGATCGCCCCCGTGATGACGATCTGGCTCGACTACCGGGCGACCCAGGTGGTGATCGCGACGGTGGTGTGCGTGTTCCCCGTGATCGTGACCGGCGTCGACGGGCTGCGCGCGGCCGACCCCCAGCTCGCCCGCACGATGCGCACCCTCGGCGCCTCGCGCCGTTGGACCTGGTGGCACGTCACCGTGCCGTCCGCGCTGCCGCCGCTGTTCTCCGGCCTGCGCATGGCCGCCGTGTTCGCCGTGTCGGGCGCGGTCGTGGCCGAGTACGTCGGCGCCGAACGGGGCCTCGGCTACCTCACGGAGATCTCCACCGCGCAGTTCGAGACCGCCGTCGCGGTGGCGGCGATCGCGTGGCTCACGGCGATCGGCGTCGCCCTGTTCGCGCTTGTCGCCCTCGCGGAGCGGCTCGCCCTCCCCCACCGCCACCGCCCCGTCCGCCGACCCCGGAGGTCCCGCCCGTGACCCGGCCCCGTGCCCTCGCGCTGATCGCGCCGCTGCTGGTGCTCGCCCTCGCCCTGCTGTCCGCGTGCGGCGGGGACGACGGCACGTCCGGCACGACCGCGGGGACGCAGCGCGCCGAGGTCATCCTCGACTGGTTCCCCAACGCCGACCACGCCGGGCTGCTGGCCGCACGCGAGCGCGGCTACTTCCGCGAGGCGGGGGTGGAGGTGACCACGACCGTGCCCAGCGACCCCGCCGCGGCCCTGACGCAGGTGGCCGCGGGCCGGGCGCCCTTCGCCCTGTCGTACGAGCCCGAGGTGCTGCTGGCGCGGGCGCGGGGCATCCCCGTGCGCGCGGTGGGGGCACTCGTGGCGCAGCCGCTCAACGCCGTGATCGCCCGGGCCGACCGAGGGATCCGCCGTCCCCGTGACCTGGAGGGGCGCACCGTGGGCATCGCCGGGGTGCCGTCGGACCGCCCGCTGCTGGACGCCGTGGTGCGCGCCGACGGGGGCGACCCCGCGCGGGTGCGCACCCGCACGGTCGGTTTCACGCTGGCCCCGGCCCTGACCGCGGGCAGGGTGGACGCGATCATCGGCGCGTACTGGAACATCGAGGTGCCCGAGATCGAGGCCCGCGGCGTCGAGACGGTCGTGATGCGCCTCGAGAGGCACGGCGTGCCCACCTACGACGAGCTGGTGCTGGTCACCTCCGACCGGGTGGCGCGGGAGCGGCCGGAGCTGGTGCGCGCGGTGCTCGCCGGCCTCGCCCGCGGCCAGAGCTGGGCGGCGGGCGACGCGGACGGGGCGGCCGCGCTGGTCGCCGCCGCCAACCCCGACCTCAGCCGCCGCGTGCTGCCGGAGCAGGTGCGCCTCACCGCCCCGCTGCTGTCGCGGGACCTGGCGCTCCTCCCGGCCCGCTGGCGGACGTACGCGGACTGGATGCGGCGCAACGGCCTGCTGCGGGGGAAGGTCGACGTCGCCCGGGCCGCCGACCCCTCGTTCCTGCCCAGCCCCTGAGGGCGGGCCGGCTCAGGCGGAGGGCGCCAGCCGCGCGCCCTCCGGCCGGGGGCCGAACAGGTCGTCCAGCTGGTCGCGCTCCAGCGCCTCGGCCTCCAGCAGCCGGCGCGCCCCCTCGTCCAGCAGCCCGCGGTGGCGGGTGAGCATGGCCCGCGCCGCGTGGAACGCGTCGCGCACCAGCTCCTGCGCGGCGCGCTCCACCTCCTCGGCCGCCCGGCCCGCGGGGGCCCCGGGCAGCGCCGTCAGCAGGCTCTCGTCTGTGCGGGGCGAGGCCATCGCGAGGTCCCCGGCCATCCGGCGGGCCAGCGTCGCCGCGCGGGCGAGGTCGTCCGCGGCGCCGCTCGTGACCTCGCCGAACACGAGCTCCTCGGCCGCCCGGCCGGCCAGCATCATCGCGAGGCGCTCCGCGCACTCGGTGCGGGTGGCGAGGAACCGGTCCTCGCTGGGGAGCGAGATGGTCACCCCCAGCGCCTGCCCCTGCGGGATCACGGTCACGCGCTCCACCGTGTCGCAGGTGAGCGACATGTGACCGACCAGGGCGTGGCCCATCTCGTGGTAGGCCACCAGCCGGCGCTCCTCCTCCGAGAGCACACGGCTGCGCCGCTCGGGGCCGGCGGCCAGGCGGAGCAGGGCCCGGCGGAAGTGCGGCAGGTCGATCGCCTCGTCCCCGTCGCGCGCCGCCTCGAAGGCGGCCTCGTTGCAGAGCGCGGCGAGGTCGGCGCCGGCCATGCCGGCGGTCATGGCCGCCACGAGGGCCGGGTCGGCCTCGGGGGCCAGGGGCCGGGTGCGCAGGTGCACGTCGATGATCTCGCGCCGGGCGCGCCGGTCCGGGAGCCCCACCGCGATCTTGCGGTCGAACCGGCCCGCGCGGACGAGGGCCGGGTCCAGCTCCTCCAGGCGGTTGGTGGACGCGAGCACCACGACCGGGCGCGAGGGGTCCGTGCGGAAGCCGTCCATCTCGGTGAGCAGCTGGTCGAGGGTCTGCTCGCGCTCGCCGCTCGAGGCGTGCCCGGTGCGGCGACCGCCGACCGCGTCGATCTCGTCGATGTAGACCACCGCCGGCGCGGCCTTGCGCGCCGCGGCGAAAAGCTGGCGGATCCGCCGCGAGCCCAGGCCGGCGTACACCTCCACGAACTCCGACCCCGAGACCGAGAAGAACGGGACGCCCGCCTCGCCGGCCACCGCCCGCGCCAGCAGCGTCTTGCCGGTGCCGGGGGGTCCGTGCAGCACCACGCCCCGGGGCAGGCGAGCGCCGAGGCGCTCGTAGCGCTCCGGGTGCCGCAGCGCGTCGGCGATCTCGGCCACCTCGTCGCGGATCTCGTCGACGCCCGCGACGTCGTCGAAGCCGGCGTCGCAGCGGACCGGCTCCATCCGGTGGCGGAAGCGGCCCCCCGTCGCCGTGCGCAGGGCGAACGCCGACACCACCACCAGCGCCAGCAGCAGCAGCAACGGGGCCCATGTCTGCATCCAGGCCGACAACCGGAAGCCCTCCCCGCCGGCGTCCGCCGCCGCGGCCGGCGCCGTCTCGCGCGGCCGCTCCACCCGCAGCGGCACGCCCCCGCGCCGGGCCGCGCGGACCACGTCCGGGGTCAGCTCGCCCGTGACGCTGGCCACCATGGGCCGGCCGCGCACGGTGACGCGCAGGTCCGGGGCGCCGGTCGGCCCCAGCAGGACGGCCGTGTCCGCGCGTCCCGTCTCGAGCAGCGCGATGGCCTGCGACAGGGGGATCTCGCGGGGCGCCGCGGCGGCGGCGGACGCCCCGGCGGGGGCGGCGAGTGCCGCCACGAGGGCGGCGGCGAGGAGGGCCCGGCGGACGGGCGTGCGGCGGGTCGTCATGCCACAAGACAAGCGGTCCCCCGCAGGGCGCCCCACCCCCTAGCGGATGGTCGCCGGTGCCCGGCCTCCTCCCCGCGCGGCCAGTAGCATCGGGCGCGTGTGGAACGTCGACCGCCGGCGCTTCGAGGAGCTGGTCGCCGACGCGATCGACCTCGTCCCCGAGGACTTCGCGGAGGCACTGGAGGAGGTGGCGATCGTGGTCGAGGAGCGCGCGCCGGCTCGTCTCGGCTCCCTGTACGGGCTGTACCAGGGGGTGCCGCGCACGTCGCCCTCCGGCTGGGCCGAGCTGCCGCCCCGCATCTCGATCTACATGCACCCGCTCGTGGAGCACGCCCGCAACGAGGCGGAGCTGGTGGAGCAGGTGCGGGTGACGGTGCTCCACGAGCTGGGGCACCACCTGGGCATGGACGAGGACCAGCTCGAGGAGCTGGGGTACGGGTGACCGACGTCCGGGAGGCCATCCGCACGCGGCGCTCGGTCGGCCGCGTGACCGACGAGCCGCTGCCGCGGGAGCTGGTGGAGCGCCTGCTCGAGGCGGCGCTGTGGGCGCCGAACCACCGCATGACCAGCCCCTGGCGCTTCGTGGTGATCACCGGCGCGGCCCGGGACGCGCTCGGAGACGCGCACGCACGCGCCGTGGGCCGGGGCGCACCGGAGACGAGCGACGAGGTCCTCGCGGCGCAGCGCGCCCTCACGCGGCGCGCCCCCGTGGTGATCGCCTGCATCTCGCGGCCCTCGTCGGACGACCCCGTGGTGCGCCGGGAGGACCGGGACGCCGTCAGCGCCGCGATCCAGAACCTGCTGCTGGCCGCCCATGCGGAGGGACTGGGCGCCATCTGGCGCACGGGGGCCTTCGTGGAGGAGGCCGAGGTGCGGGGGCACCTGGGGTGCGCCGCCCGCGACGAGATCGTGGGGTTCGTCTACCTGGGCCGGCCGGCCGCCCCGCCCCCGCCGCCGCCGCCCCGGCCGGACCTCCGCGACGCCGTGGAGTGGCGCGGCGGGGACTGAGCGGGCGGCACGGCCGGGAGGTGACCCCCCGGGGTGCGCTCCGCCGGTTCCGGCCCCCGCGGCCGGGGGGCACCCGGCCGGAGGGGAGACCGAACCGACCGATTCCGCTCAAGTCGGCGCCTTACGATTCGATAACTTCCTCGACGCGCGTGGAAGGATCGGCAGTGGAAGGGCACCGCTGCCGGGGGGCCGGATACCGCGTCACAGGACGGAGCGGGGCGCCATGGGCACGGCGCCCCCCGTCCGCCTCCCCCCTAGTGCGCCGGCGCGGGCGCCGCGGGCGCGTTCTCCAGGCCGGTGATCGCGATGCTGGCCTCGCCGCCGTACCGGCGGTTGAGGTTGATCACGAGCGCGGTCATCCCCTCGATCACGATCGCGTTCGCCAGCGGGCCGGCGTCCAGCGCCCGGCACCCCGGCAGGCCCTCGGTGAGCGCGACGACCTGCTCGCGGGCCTCGCGGCTCTTGCCGCACACCAGCACGTCCGCCCCCAGGTGGTGCCGCTCCTGCAGGCCGGCGGCCGGCAGGTTGTTGTATGCCACCACGACCTTGGCCTCGGGGGCCAGGTCCTGGATGCGGTGGGCGCAGCTCGGGGCCCCGCCGGGCAGCTCGGCGCCCTGCACCGCGATCGCGCCGGCCTTGCCGAACTTCAGCGCGTTGACCACCGAGATCAGCACCTTGCCGGCGAGGGCGTCGGCCAGCGCGGGGATGGTCTGGTCGATGCCCTCCCAGGGGATCGACACCACGGCGATCTCGCCGGCGCGGGCCGCCTCGACGTTCTCCATCGGGACGAAGTCGCCGTCGGGGAGCGCCTCGCGCAGTCCCGCCGCCGCCTGCTCCGCGCGCTCCTGTGAGCGCGAGCCGACGATGATCTGGTGGCCCGCGGCCGCGAAGCAGATGGCGAGGCCGCGACCGAGGTCGCCCGTCCCGCCGAAGATCGCGATCTTCATCCGTTCCCCTTGTTGTCGTGTGGGTCGTCCCCCACGCGCCGGCGCGCGGCGGCGAGGGTGTTGGCGAGCAGGTAGGCGATGGTCATGGGGCCCACCCCGCCGGGCACCGGCGTGATCCAGCCGGCGACCTCGGCGACCTCCTCGAAGGCCACGTCGCCGCGCAGGCCGGCGTCCGTGCGGTTGATGCCGACGTCCACCACCGCGGCGCCGGGCTTCACCCAGTCGCGGCGGATCATCTCGGGTCGCCCGACCGCCGCGACCAGGACGTCCGCGCGGCGGCAGAGCCCCGCCAGGTCCCGGGTGCGGGAGTGGGCGATCGTGACGGTGGCGTTCCGGTCGAGCAGCAGCAGCGCCTGGGGCTTGCCGACGATCAGGCTCCGCCCGACCACGACGGCCTCGGCACCCTCCAGGGGCACGCCGGCGTCGTCGAGCATCCGCATGACCCCGGTCGGCGTGCAGGGCACGTTGCCCGGCTCGCCGCGGATCAGACGCCCCAGGTTGGCCGGGCCGAACCCGTCGACGTCCTTGTCCGGGTGGATCCGGTTCGCGATCAGCGGCTCGGCCAGCTGCGGCGGCACGGGCAGCTGCACCAGCATGCCGTCGACGGTGTCGTCGGCGTTCAGCTCGTCGATGACGCCGTCGAGCTCCGCCTGCGTGGTCGCCTCGGGGAGCGTGATGCGCCGCGAGGCCATGCCGCACTCGGCGGCCTGGCGGGCCTTGTTGGCCTGGTAGATCTCGGACGCCGGGTCGTCGCCGACCTGCACGCCCACCAACCCGGGCGGCCTGCCGTGCGCGGCCACGAAGGCCGCCACGCCCTCGGTGACCTCGGCGCGCACGCGTGCCGCGCCCTCCCTGCCGTCCATGATGCGCGCTGCCATCGTGCGGGGTTCGCCTCTCGTCGGGGTGGGCGGCGGGGCCGGCGGAGGCCGGCTACCCGACCTTCCGCATGGGTGCCGCGCCGGCCATAAGCCGGCGCTCGGTGCCGTCGTTCGCGAAGCGCACGCGCACCAGCGACCCGCGGCTCTCGACGCCGGTGACGACGCCCTCGCCGAAGGTGGCGTGCACCACGGTGTCACCGGCCTCGAGGCGGGCGCCCCCGCCGCCCGCCCCCACGCCCGCGAGCGCCCGGCGGGCCGGGGCGGCCGCCGGCCGGTCGGTGGCGTCGGAGGGGATCTCCGCCAGGAAGCGCGAGGGCATGCGGTAGTCGCGTCCCCCGTGCACTGCCCGGGTCTCGGCGTGCGTCAGCACGAGGCGGCGCCGCGCCCGCGTCATCCCGACGTAACAGAGCCGCCGCTCCTCCTCGAGCGCCTCGGGGCTGTCGGACCGGGAGTGCGGGAAGACGCCCTCCTCCATGCCCGTCATGAGGACGACGTCGAACTCCAGGCCCTTGGCGTTGTGGACGGTCATCAGGGTGACCTCGCCCGTGCCCTGGTCCACCAGGTCGGCGTCCGACTGCAGGGCGACCTCCTCCAGGAAGCCCTCCAGGGTGGGGTCGTCCGCGGCCGCCTGGTACTCCGCGGCGACGTTGACGAGCTCGTCCAGGTTCTCGAGCCGCCCCTGCGCCTCCAGCGTGCCCTCGGCGACCAGCGCGGTGCGCAGCCCCGAGCGGTCGAGGGCCGTGTCGATGAGGCGGTCGAGCGGCAGCCCGCCGCGCGCGGCCTGGTCGAGGTCGGCCAGCAGCGCGGCCACCCCGCCCAGCGCCCCGCGCTGCGCGCCGGTGAGCCCGGGCACCATCTCCGCCTGGCCGATGGCGTCGGCGAGCGCCAGCCCGTGCGCCTCCGCGAACTCGGACAGCTTGGCCACGCAGCCCGGCCCGACGCCGCGCTTGGGCGCGCCCAGCATCCGCGCCACGGCGAGGGCGTCGGCGGGGTTGGCCACCGCCCGCAGGTACGCCATGAGGTCGCGGACCTCCGCACGCTCGTAGAAGCGCGGTCCGCCGACCACGGCGTAGGGCAGCCGGCGCCGCACCAGCTGGTCCTCGATGGCGCGGCTCTGCGCGTTGGTGCGGTAGAAGACCGCGATCTCGGCGAGCGGCGTGCCCTGCGCGGTGGCGCGGTCGATCTGCGCGACCACCGCGCGCGCCTCCTCGTGCTCGTCGCGGCAGCCCATGACCGTGATGGGCTCCCCGTCACCCTGGTCGGTCCACAGCGCCTTGGGCCGGCGGTCGCGGTTCAGCGCCACCACCGCGTTGGCGGCGCGCAGGATCGTCCCCGTGGAGCGGTAGTTCTGCTCCAGGGCCACCACGGTCGCGTCCGGGTAGTCGCGCTCGAAGTCGAGGATGTTGCGCACGTCCGCGCCCCTCCAGGAGTAGATCCCCTGGTCGTCGTCACCCACCGCCACCACGTTGCGCTGCGGGTCGCCCAGCACGCGCACCAGCCGGTACTGGGCGTGGTTGGTGTCCTGGTACTCGTCCACCAGCACGTGCCGGAAGCGCCTCTGGTACCGCTCGCGCACCTCCGCGTCGCCCTCCAGCAGGCGCACGGTGAGCATGAGGAGGTCGTCGAAGTCGAGGGCGCCCGCGGCCCGCAGGCGGTCCGCGTACCGCCGGTACAGGCGCACCACCACCTCGTCCGCGAACGAGCCGGTCTCCTCCGCGAGGCCGTCCGCGTCGAGGAGGCGGTTCTTGGCCTCGGAGATGCGGGTGAGGATGCCCCGGGGCGCGAAGCGCTTGGGGTCGACGTCCTCGTCGGCGAAGCAGGCGCGCATCAGGCGCAGCTGGTCGTCGGCGTCGTAGATGGTGAAGTTGCGGGCGAACCCGATGGCCTCGGCGTCGCGCCGGAGGATGCGCACGCAGGCCGAGTGGAACGTGCTGGCCCAGATCTCGCGCGCGGCGGGGCCGACGAGCCCGGCGAGGCGCTCCCGCATCTCGCCCGCCGCCTTGTTGGTAAAGGTGATCGCGAGGATCGCCCACGGCGGGACGTCGCGCTCCGCGATGAGGTGGGCGATGCGGTGGGTCAGGACCCGGGTCTTGCCGCTGCCGGCCCCGGCCAGCACCAGCAGCGGGCCGTCGCCGTGCAGCACCGCCTCGCGCTGGGGCGGGTTGAGGGCGGCGGCGAGGTCGATCACCCCCTGATCCTACCGGTCGGGCCCCGACGCCCCGGCGGTGCCGCCGCCCCCGGCAGGCCCGCGCGGGAGTGTCCGCGACCGGCGCGCGGTTGCCGTGCGGGGAGCCCGGGAACGTCACGGGCGACGATCGAGAGGGGGACCGCATGGACGGTGAGCGGAGGTTCGGCGAGGGTGGCGCGGACGAGGGGCTGGGGGCCGCGAACCTGAACACCCTGGGGACGGCACCCGCCGACGGCGCGCCGGCGGACCCGCGGCTGGGCGACGCGGGCGCCGGTCCGGACCCGGCCGGTCCGAGCGGACCGCCCGACCCCACCAGCCGGGACGCCCAGCTGGAGCGGAGCGCGGGCCCCGGCGACCGGCCGGTGCCGGCCGATCCCGGCCCCGGTGAGGCGGCGGGCGGCGGGAGCGCCGAGGCGCCCGGCGCGCCCGGGGGCGGCGGGTCGCGGGGCGGCGGCGCCGGGTCGGGCGAGGGCCGGGACCACGCCGCGGACACGCCGATCACCGCCTGGCAGAACGAGCGCGACGTGGAGGGTGACGGGGACATCCCGCCGCCCGGCTGAGCCGGGGGCGTCCGCCCGGCGGACCGCCCCGGCGGAACCGCGGCCTCCGCGCCGCCCGGGTGCCCGGCGGCTCGCCGGTGGGCTCCCGGACGGCCGCGGACCCCTCGCGGGCGGGGTCGCACATGCCGATGCACCCCCGGTAACGTCCGCGCACGGCGCGGGTCCGGAGGTGGCGGCCGGATGCGGCCGCGGCCCGCGGGCGCGGGCCGGGCGTCGTGTCGACGGGAGCGGGACGGTGGCGGTGCGCACGAGGGAGCGGGGCCGGGGCGGCGGGGCGGGATGGACGGAGGCCGGCGGCGGTGCGACCGCGGCGCCCGCCCCCCACGACCCGCTCGCGCTGTGCGCCCGGGTCACGGGCGACCGGGCGGGTGCGGAGGAGGTGCTCCGGCGCGGCGACGACCCGGCGGGGCCCCCCGCCGCGCGCCTGCGCGGCCTGGTGCGCGCACTGCGGAACGACGCCGGGGACGGCCGCTGCGCCCGCGCCCCGCGCCGTCAGGCGGCCGTGCGCCGCGCGGTGCTCGCCCTGCCGGTGGACGCGCGCATCGCCCTCGCCCTGCGTGAGGCGGAGGGACGCGACGACGCGGAGATCGCCGCCGCGCTCGCGATCCCCCCGGAGGAGGTGGCGCCGCTGGTGGCGGGCGCACGCCGCGGGCTCCGCGCGGGCCTGGGCCTGCTGCCCCCCGGCGAGGAGGACCTGCCCCCGTCCTGCCGGGCGCACGCGCGCGGCATCGAGGCCCTCGTCGAGGGCCGCCCGGGCGCGGCGGACGACGCCGGGCTGCGCCATCACCTGGACGACTGCCCGGCCTGCCGGGAGGAGCTGCGGTCGACGGCGGAGGCGCGCACGCGCTACCGCGACTGGGACCCGCTCGGCCGCGGCCGCGGCCGGCGGGCGGCCCTCGTGCTCCCCGCAGCGGCCGCGGCCGGCCTGGCCCCCGCACGCGCGGGCGCCGGCACCGCACCGGACGCGCCGGGGGGCGCCGTCGGGGCGGCCGGGGACGTGGTGACGGGCGGTGCGCTCGCCGGTGCCGGCGACGCCCCTCCGTCGCTGCCGGACGATCGCGGGGGCGGCGCGGTGGGCGGTGGGCGGACCGGCGGCCGCGGCCCCCTGGGTGGCGGCGACGAGCTGCGGCCACCCGGGGGCCCGGCGGCACCGCCCCGCGCCGGGCTCCGCGGCGGCACGGGTGCGCTGGGCGGGGCCGCCGGTGACGCGCTGCCCGACGCGGTCGAGGCCGCGGTGATCCGTCAGGTGGCGCGCGTGGAGGCCCAGGGGGCCGAGGGCGATCGCCGCCGCCGCCGCGTGCTGGTCGCGGCGCTCACGACGACCGTGCTGCTGCTGGGGGGCGCCTCCGCCCTGGTCGCCCTCGAGGACGACGGCGCGCCGGCGGGTCCCCTCGCGGGCGCGCCCGCCCCCACCGCGCCGGCCGCCGCCCCGGAGCCCGTGGCCGCGCCGTCCTCGCCGCCGTCCGCCGCGCCGGCCCCCGGCCCCACCGCCGCCGCGCCGGCCGCGCCGGCCGCCGCCCCCGCCGCCACGGACGGGACCCCGCCCGCGCCGCCGCCGGCTCCGCCCCCGCCTCCGCCCGCCGCGTCCACCCCCGCGCCCGCGGTGGCGCCGCGCGTCGCGGCGCCCACCACCCGTCCGGTGCGGCCGCGCACGGCGGTGCGGCCCCGTCCGGCGCCACGGGAGCCGCGGCCGGCGGCCCCGGTCACTCCGGCGCCCGCGCCGCCGCCGCAGGCCCCGGCCGCCGAGCCGGCCCCGTCCGCCGCCCCCGCGGACGTGCCCGGGGCGCCCGACACGCCACCCGCCCCGCAGGCCCCTCCGACCACGGCGCCCACGGGCCCCGGTCAGCCCACGGCCCCCGCGCAGACGCCCACCACCGCGACCCCGCCCACGGCCGTCCCGCCGCCCGTGCGCCGCATCCCGCCGCCCACCATCCGCACCGTGCCGCAGCAGCCGGTGATCCGCTGACGGTCAGCCGGCGCCGGCCTCCCGGAGCCGGATGATCTCCGCCATCTGACCGCGGGTGCGGTCCATGCAGTCCGCCTCGCCCTCGGCCGCGCGCCGGGGCGGGGTGCGCCCGTCCCGCAGGGCCGCCACCTCCTCCTCGAGCGCCGCCACCCGGTCGACCAGGCACTGCAGCATCTCCATGACCGGGTCCGGGAGTCGCTGGTGCTCCAGCTCGACGCCCCGGGGGACCTTCTGGCCGTCCACGATGACCGGCCGGCCGGGGTTGCCCACCACGGTGGACCGGGCGGGGACGTCGCGCACCACGATGCTGCCCGCGCCGATCTTGGCGTCGTCGCCGATCACCAGGGGCCCGAGCACCTGGGCGTTGGTGCCCAGGATCACGCGGTCGCCGACGGTGGGGTGGCGCTTGCCGCCCTGCTTGCCCGTGCCGCCCAGCGTGACGCCCTGGTAGACGGTCACGTCGCGGCCCACCTCGGCCGTCTCGCCGATCACCACGCCCGCGCCGTGGTCGATGAAGAAGCCCTCGCCGATCCGCGCCCCCGGGTGGATCTCGATGCCGGTGAGGAACCGCGACACCTGCGACACGACGCGGGCGGGCAGGCGCGCCCCGCGCTCGTGCATCGCGTGCGCGGCGCGGTGCATCCAGATCGCGTGGAGGCCCTGGTAGAGGAGGATCTCCGCGGTGGAGTGGGCGGCGGGGTCGCGCTCCCGCACCGCGGCGATGTCGGTCCGCAGGAGGTGCGCCGCCCTCGCGAGCCGCGCGCGGGCGCCTCCCGCGCGCCGGGCGCGTGCGCCGTCGGGCTGCATGCGGGCCAGTATAGGCTCTCCCGGTGGAGTCACCGCCCACCGGTCCGGCCGTCACGGTGCCCGGCGCCACGTGCCGGCTGCGCCCCTCCCCCAGCGCCCTGGCCGTCCGTCTCGACGGGCTGCGGGTGCGCGACGCGCAGGCGCTCGCGGCCCTCACGGCCCGCCTGCCCGAGCCGCCCTGGGACGCCGAGGTGCCCGCGGACGAGCCCGTCGCGGGCATCCTGCGGCAGGCGGGCTGGGAGGCGTACGCGGCGGGACCGCTGATGGCGCGCCCCGTGGAGGGCGTGGCGCCCGGCACGCGGCCGGCCGGCGTGGAGATCCTCCCCTACCGCAACGACCTCAACGCCGAGTTCACGGTGGCCGAGGCGGCGGCCATGGAGGGGGTGGCGGCGTTCGCCGAGCTGGGCAGCCCCTCCGGGTACGAGTGGGGCGCCGGCCAGGGCGCCTTCGTGATCGCCCGGCGCCGCGGCGACATCATCGGCTTCGCGCATGCCGACCTGCCGGACGGATGGCTCGACTGGTTCGGCGTCGTCCCCCAGGCGCGCGGTCAGGGGGTCGGACGGGCGCTCGTGGCGGCCGTGGCCGGAGTGGTGCAGCAGGCGCGGGGCACGCACCTGGTGGCCTTCGTGGAGGAGGGCCTCCCCGCCGTGCCCTTCCTGCGCGCCCTGGGCTTCGCCGACCGGGGCCGGCGCATCCGCTTCATCCGCCGCGCCTAGGGTGCGTCGCGCCCGCCGCTGCGCCGGGACGGCGGGCGGCGGCGGCCGCCCGGGGGTGGCGCGCCCGCGATGAGGCTGGGGGTCCACCTGCCCCAGTTCCGGCGCGCGGTCTCGGCGGAGGACGTCCGGGCCCTGGCGCGGGCCGCCGAGGAGGAGGGCGCCGACGACGTCTGGGTCTCCGACCACGTCATCCTCCCCGCCGGCAGCACCCGCCCCCCGGAGCTGTTCCACGACGCACTGACGGTGCTGACCCTCGCGGCGGCGGCGACGGAGCGGGTGGGTCTGGGCACGAGCGTCCTGGTGGCGCCCTACCGGCACCCGGTGCTCCTCGCGCGGGCCCTCGCGAGCCTGGACGCCCTCAGCGGGGGCCGCGTCGTGTGCGGCATCGCGTCGGGGTGGCACCGGGACGAGTTCGCGGCGCTCGGCGTGCCATTCGGGGAGCGCGGCCGGCGCACCGACGACGCCCTCGACGCACTGCGGCGGTTGTGGACGGACCCCGACAGCGGCCCGGCGGGGCCGGCGACGCCCTGGGCGGGGCTCCGGATCTCGCCCGGACCGGCCCGCCCCGGCGGTCCGCCCCTCTGGGTGGGCGGGGACGGCGACGCGGGCATCCGGCGGGCGGTGCGCCGGGGCGACGCGTGGCACACCACCGTGGCGGACCCGAGCCGGCTGCGGGAGCGGGTCGAGGCGCTGCGCCGCGAGTGCGCGCGGTGCGGCCGCGACCCCGTCACGCTGCCGGTGTCCGTGCGGTGGCGCGCCCTCCCCGAGCAGGTCGCGGAGCGCGTCCCGGCGTTCACGGCGCTCGGTGTGGGGCACCTGCTCGTGGATCCGCCCGCCGGCGAGCGGCGTACCCCCCGTGAGCTGGTGCGCGCGTACCGGGCCGCGGTGCCGCCCGGCTGACCGGGACGGCGGCGGCCAGGAGTGCTTGCGCCTGCAACAATCGACGGGTCACCCACCGGCGAGGTCGTCATGGAACTGGGCATCTACACCTTCGGCGAGATCACCCCGGAGCCCGGGGACGGCGGGGTCCGCGACCCGCAGCGCCGCCTGCGCGACCTGGTCGAGGAGATCGAGCTCGCCGACCAGGTGGGCCTCGACGTGTTCGGGGTGGGCGAGCACCACCGGCCCGACTACGCGGTCTCGGCCCCCGCCGTGGTGCTCGCCGCCGCCGCCGCGCGCACGTCGCGCATCCGCCTGACCAGCGCGGTCAGCGTGCTGTCGTCCGACGACCCGGTGCGCGTGTTCCAGCAATTCGCGACGCTCGACCTGCTGTCGGACGGGCGCGCGGAGGTCATGGCCGGGCGCGGGTCGTTCATCGAGTCGTTCCCGCTGTTCGGCTACGACCTGGACGACTACGGCGCGCTCTTCGAGGAGAAGCTCGAGCTGCTGCTGGCCCTGCGCGGGCAGGCGGCGCCCGTGTGGAGCGGCCGGTTCCGGCCCCCGCTCACGGGCCAGGGCGTGTTCCCGCGTCCCATCCAGGACCCCCTGCCCGTGTGGGTCGCCGTCGGCGGCACGCCCGACTCGGTGGTGCGCGCCGCGCGCCTGGGTCTGCCGATGGCCCTCGCGATCATCGGGGGACAGCCCGAGCGCTTCGCCCCGTACGTGGAGCTGCACCGGCGGGCGGCGGCCGAGGCCGGGTACGAGGGCCTGCCCGTGAGCATCAACTCCCACGGCTTCATCGCCCCGACCTCGCGCGCGGCGGCCGACGAGGCGTTCGGCCCCTTCGCGGCGACGATGAACCGGATCGGCCGCGAGCGGGGCTGGGGCCGGCCGCTGACGCGGGCCGAGTTCGAGGCCAGCCGCGGCCTGCACGGGGCGAACTTCGTCGGCAGCCCCCAGGAGGTGGTCGAGAAGATCCTCTTCCAGCACGAGGTCTTCGGGCACGAGCGCTTCCTGCTGCAGCTCACGGTGGGTCCCCTCCCCCACGCCTCCGTGATGCGGGCCATCGAGCTGTACGGGACCGAGGTGGCCCCCGCCGTCCGGGCCGCGCTCGCCCCCAGCGCGGTCACCGGCTGAGGGGGTCCCGCCGGCCGCTCACCGGCCGGCGGGGGTGACCGTCACCTCCGCCGTCCGGGCGTGCGCGAGGGCGCGGGCGTCGAACAGGAACTCCAGCGGCGCCCCGCCCGGTGGCACGTCGGGCGCGAAGTCCGCCCGCGCGTCGACCAGGGTCCCGGACGCGTCGAACAGGGCGGCCATCTGCCGGTCGAGGGCCAGGGGCCCCGGGCCCGGGTTGACCACGCGGGCCTCGACGCGCAGGCCGGCGTCCTCGGACACGGTCTCGGGCACGGGGACCAGCCGCACGTCGGCGGTCCGCGGCAGGTCGCCCGCCGGCGGCGCGACGAACCCGCGCGCCGACGTCACGCGGAGCCGGACGGGCGTGCCCGGCGCGTCGCGCTGCTCGCCGGAGATGCGCAGCCGCCCCAGGGGCGGCAGGTACGGCACGGCGTCCTGTCCGCGGTCGATCACCCGCCCGCGGTCGTCCACCACCTGCCACAGCACGAACAGGTCCCTCACGGCCACCCGGGGCTGGGGGTTGGCGATCACATAGCTGTAGGCGAACCGGTCGTCCTCGGGCAGCGCCATCTGGAGCCCCTCGATCCGGCCGTTCACGGTCGCGGGCGCGACGGTGAGGTTCAGGGGCGTCCCACCCGCCCCGCTGCACCGCACCACCAGCCGGTGGATGCCGGGCGGAGCCGAGAGCGGGATCCTCCAGCGCCAGCGCACGACCTGGTCGACGCGGGCGACGCGCACCGCCGCGGGGACGGCGAGCCGGCGACGGACGGCCGGCGTCGCCGTGATGCGGCAGCGGAACCGGGCGCTGCGGGGCAGCCGGTATCCGCCGATCTGGGCGGAGACGGTCAGCAGCCCCCCGGCGGGCGGGCGGTCGGTGAGGTTGATCAGCGGGCGGTTCGCCCGCGCCGGAGCCGCGGACGCGGGGGCGGCCGCGACGGCGCCGACGGCCACGGCGAGCGCCGTGGCGACGACGCCGCGGGCGACCCGGCGCCCGGCGACGGGGGGCGCGGCGCGGGGAGGGGCGGGCATGCGGTCGACCCTAGGGCCGCGCACCCCCGCCCATCAAGACGGCGTCGGGAGCGGTGCCCTCCCCGGCGCGCCGCTAGGCGTCGGCGAACAGCGGTGTGGTGAGGTAGCGCTCACCCGTGTCGCAGAGGAACGTGACGATCGTGCGGCCGGCGTTCTCGGGCCGGCGGGCCACCTGCAGGGACGCCCACACGTTGGCGCCGGCGGAGATGCCCACGAGGATCCCCTCCTCGCGGGCGAGCCGCCGCGAGGTCTCGAAGGCGTCCTCGGCGGTGCAGGTGATGACCTCGTCGTAGACCTCGGTGTTCAGCACCCCGGGCACGAAACCCGCCCCGATCCCCTGGATCTTGTGGGGCCCGGGGGGACCACCGGACAGCACCGGCGAGTCGGCCGGCTCGACCGCGATGGCCCGGAACCCGGGACGGCGCTCGCGCAGCACCTCCCCGACGCCCGTGATGCTGCCGCCCGTGCCCACGCCGGCGACCACGACGTCGACCTCGCCGCCCGTGTCCGCCCAGATCTCCTCGGCGGTGGTGTGGCGGTGCACCTCCGGGTTGGCGGCGTTGCGGAACTGCTGGGGCACGAAGCTGCCCGCCGTCTGCGCCGCGATCTCCTCGGCCCGCGCGATGGCGCCGCGCATGCCCTCGGGGCCGGGCGTGAGCACCAGTTCGGCGCCGTAGGCCTTGAGCAGCGCGCGCCGCTCCATGCTCATGGTCTCCGGCATGGTCAGCACCAGGCGGTAGCCCTTGGCCGCGCACACGCAGGCGAGGGCGATGCCGGTGTTGCCCGAGGTGGGCTCTACGATGACGCTGACCCCCGGCGTGATGCGCCCCTCCTGCTCGGCCGCCTCGATCATGGCCAGGCCGATGCGGTCCTTGACGCTGCCGCCCGGGTTGAACGACTCGAGCTTGCCCAGCACGGTGGCCCCGGTGTCGTCGCCGATCCGCAGCCGCACGAGCGGCGTCCGCCCGATGAGGTCGATGATGGACGACGCGATGCGCGCGCCGGCCACGCTGTCCGTCACTGAGCCCACGTCACGCCTCCTCGCGGATCGCCACACCCACCACTGCGTTCAGGTCCTCCTCCGGCCGGGCGCCGAAGTGCGAGATCACCTCGGCGGCCGCCGCCGCCCCCGCCCGCGCGCACTCCCGCAGGTCCCACCCGCGGGTGAGGCCCACCAGGAAGCCGGCCGCGAACAGGTCGCCGGCGCCCGTCGTGTCCACCACCCGGTCCACGTGCGCGGCGGGGACCTCGTGCACCTCGTCCGGGGTCACCACCAGCGCCCCCTGGTCGGAGCGGGTGATCACCACGATGGGGCACCGCCCCTGCACGCGCTCCACCGCCTCCCAGACGTCGGCGCCGCCGACCAGGGAGACCACCTCGTGCTCGTTCGCGAACAGCACGGTGAGGTGCCGGTCGAGCAGCTCGACGAACTCGTCGCGGTGCCGCTCCACGCAGAAGGAGTCCGACAGGCTCAGGGCCACCATGCGCCCGGCGCCGAGTGCCGCCTCCATCGCCACCCGCATGGCCTGCTTGGCACGGGGCGGGTCCCAGAGGTAGCCCTCCAGGTAGGTGACCCGCGCCGCCCGGAACAGGTCGCGGTCGATGTCCTCGGGCCCGAGCTCGGTGGACGCGCCCAGGTAGGTCGCCATGGTGCGGTGCGCGTCGGGCGTGACCATCACCATGCAGCGGGCGGTGGGCGGCCCCGCGGACAGGGGCGGCACCGAGAAGTGCACCCCCGCGGCGCGGATGTCGTGTGCGAAGAACTCCCCGAGCTGGTCGTCGCGCACCTTGCCCACGTACGCCACCCGGGCACCCAGCGCCGCCGCGCCCGCCATGCTGTTGGCGGCCGACCCGCCCGAGACCTCCACGGCCGGGCCCATCCCCGCATAGATGCGGGCGGACGTCTCGCCGTCCACCAGGGTCATCGCCCCCTTGGCGAGGCCGTGGTCGTCGAGGAAGGCCTCGTCGGCGTGGGTGAGGACGTCGACGATGGCGTTGCCGATGCCCACCACGTCCCACTCCGCGTCACCCGTGCGTCCCGCCTGCGTCACCCCACGCCTCCGTCCGTCGCGCCCCGCGCCGGGCGGGACTCTACGGAGGCGGGGGCCGGGGTGCGGCGCCGGGCTGCGGGGGTCGCCGCCGGCATCAGATGTGGAACATCGGCGCCTGCGCCGCGCGCTCCTCGCGCTCCACCATGTCCGCGATCGTGAGCTCGCCGAGCAGCTCGCACACGCGCACGCGGGCCTGCTCCCAGACCGCGTCCGAGGCGGTCCAGTCGTCCCCCGCGGCGCCCACCAGGCGTCCGTCGACGGTCTCGACGACCTCCAGCAGCGTCACCTCGGCGGGCGGGCGCCGGAACGAGTAGCCGCCCTTGACCCCCCGCTGGCTCTGCAGCACGCCGGCCCGCCGGAGCCCGGCGAACAGCTGCTCGAGCAGGTGCAGCGGCACCCCGCGGCGCTCGGCGACCTCGAGGATCGGCACCGGGCAGGACTCCCCCCGGCGCGCCAGCTCGGTGAGCGCGCCGACGGCGGCGCGGCTCTTGTCGCTGATGGTGATCACGCCCGCCGCAGGGGGGCTGCGGGCAAATGCGAAAATGCCGGGGACATTTCGGGCAGTTTAGCCGATGCCCGGGTCGCCCCGCGCCCCGGTGGGCGCTGGGCTACTCCTCGGCGAGCATCAGGTTCTCGCCCGCGCGGCGGCGGCGGAACGTGGGCCGGTGCGTGCGGCCGGCCTTCCCGCGGAGCGCGTAGACCTTCTCGATCGCGTCGATCCACCCGTCCAGGTCGGACGTCATCAGCTGGTAGACGCACGGCTCGGTGTGCACCAGCAGCCGGGGGCGGCGCCCCCCGGCGGGAAGGTCGGCCGGGTCCTCCGGCCAGCGCTCGACCTCCTGGATGTCGTCCAGGCGCATCTCGTGCCGGCGACCGCCGAGGACGCCGTCGAGCAGCGTCGGGATGAACACCAGCCGCTCGTCGGTGAGGTGCAGGGTCCCGTGACGCCCCCACCAGCCGTTCTGCAGGTCGGCGCCGCCCTTCCAGCGGACCCTCTCGTCGGGCCCCGGCTTGGCGATGCCCTTCGTGCGCGGGAGCTTGCCCTTCTTGGCGGAGGCCATGGCACCTTTCCGGCGGATCACGGGGTCCCGCGAGGCTAACAGGCGGCCCCGCCGGAACCGGGCACCGGCGTCGGCGGCGGCCCGGGGGCCGCCGCCGCGCAGGGGGCTCAGTCCAGGAAGGGGATGAGCAGGATCGCGACGATGTTCGCGATCTTGATCATCGGGTTGATGGCCGGGCCCGCCGTGTCCTTGTACGGGTCTCCGACGGTGTCGCCCGTGACGGCCGCCTTGTGGGCCTCCGAGCCCTTGCCGCCGTGGGCGCCGTCCTCGATGAGCTTCTTGGCGTTGTCCCACGCGCCGCCGCCGGAGGTCATCGAGATCGCGACGAACAGGCCGGTCACGATGACGCCGAGCAGCAGCCCGCCGAGCATCTCGCGGCCGTTGTTGACCCCGAAGATGAACGCCACCACGATCGGGAACAGGATTGGGATGAGGCCCGGGATCAGCATCTCGCGCTGCGCCGAGCGCGTCACCAGGCGCACGCACCGGGCGTAGTCGGGCTTGTCCGTGCCCTGCATGATCCCCGGCTTCTCGCGGAACTGCCGGCGCACCTCCTCCACCACCGCGCCGCCGGCGCGGCCCACCGCCTCCATGGAGTAGGCGGCGAACAGGAACGGCATCATGCCGCCGATCAGGAGGCCGATCACCACGAACGGGTTCTGCAGGGAGAAGTTCACCGTCTCCGCGTTGAAGGTGCCGCCCGCGTCCTCGATGGCCGTGCGCAGCTCCTCGAAGTACGACACGAACAGCACCACGGCCGCGAGGCCGGCGGAGCCGATCGCGTAGCCCTTCGTCACGGCCTTCGTGGTGTTGCCCACCGCGTCCAGCGGGTCGGTGATGCCCCGCACCGAGTCGGGCATCTCGGCCATCTCGGCGATGCCGCCCGCGTTGTCGGTGATGGGCCCGAAGGCGTCGAGGGCGACGATGATGCCCGCCATCGAGAGCATGGCCATGACGGCCACGCCGATTCCGTAGTAGCCGCCCAGCTCGTAGCCGCCGGCGATGCCCGCGACGATGACGATCACCGGCAGGGCGGTCGCCTTCAGCGACACCGCGAGGCCGGCGATGATGTTGGTGGCGTGACCGGTCTCGGAGGCCCGCGCGACGCCCTTCACCGGGCCCCACACGGTGCCGGTGAAGTACTCGGTGATCGCCACCAGCCCGACGGTGACGCCGATGCCGATCAGGGCGCACCAGTAGTAGTCGGTCCAGCTGCCGACCGGCCCGTTGGCCGCCTCGGCGGCCGCGCCGTCGAGCAGCCAGTACGTGACCGGGAGGAAACCCGCGCAGGCGAGCACCGCGGCGACCGCGAGCCCGATGTACAGCGCGGCCGTCACCGACCCGCCCTCACGGACCCGGACGAACCAGGTGCCGACGATGGAGGCGATGATCGAGACGCCGCCCAGCGCAAGCGGGTAGAGCACGGCGTTGATGCCGTCGAAGCCCGGCACCTGGAAGAACAGGTAGCCGAGGAACATCACGGCCACCGTGGTCACGGCGTAGGTCTCGAAGAGGTCGGCCGCCATTCCCGCGCAGTCGCCCACGTTGTCGCCGACGTTGTCCGCGATCACCGCAGGGTTGCGGGGGTCGTCCTCGGGGATCCCGGCCTCGACCTTGCCGACCAGGTCCGCGCCGACGTCGGCGCCCTTGGTGAAGATGCCGCCGCCCAGACGGGCGAACACGCTGATGAGCGAGCCGCCGAACGCCAGGCCGATGAGCGGCACGGCGTCCTCGGCGTCGCCGCCCAGGATCAGGAAGTAGCCGGCCACCGAGAGCAGGCCGAGACCGACCACGAGCAGGCCGGTCACCGCGCCGCCCTTGAACGCGACGCCGAGCGCCGGGCCGAGGCCGCTGCGGGCGGCCTCCGCCGTGCGCACGTTGGTGCGCACCGAGACGTTCATGCCGATGAAGCCGGCGGCGCCCGAGGCGACCGCGCCGATGAGGAAGCCGATGGCGGCCTCCCACCCGAGCAGGCTCGACTCCACGGCGTTCCCGGCCAGGCCGATGGCGAGGAAGAGCACCACGGCCACGGCGGCGATGATCGTGTACTGGCGGGCCAGGTACGCCTGCGCGCCCTCCTGCACGGCGCGCGCGATCTCCTGCATCCGCTCGTTGCCGGCGGGGCGCTTGAGCAGGTACGCGATCAGCCCGGCGCCGTAGGCGACGGCGATCAGACCGCATACCACCGCCAGCCAGGACGTGTTGTCCGACAGGAAGTCGGCCAAGAAAGGTTCCTCCGAGGTCGATGTGCCGGACGGAGGGTCGCCCGTCCGGGGCGCCGCTCAGGGACCGCGCCGGCTGATGGCACGGATCCAGGACGGCGATGTGGCGGGCGGCTTTCTACCACATCGTGACGGTCGGCACGGACCCTCGGCGCGCCCCCTCGCCGGGGTGGCGCGACCTACAGGCGGGCGCCCTCCAGGGCACGCGCGCACTGCGGGTCGGGGGTGTCCGGCACCCGCGGGATCACCCACCGCAGCAGCGCGCGCACCCGCGCGTTGTTCTCGCCGAAGACCCGCCGCACCTCGTCGGCGCTCACGGGCTCGCCGGCCTCCACGCCCACGTCGTGGTCCGTGACGAGCGACACGTTGGCGTAGCAGAGCTCCAGTTCGCGGGCGAGGTGGGCCTCCGGGTACGCCGTCATGTTGACCACGTCCCACCCCATCGCCCCGAACCAGCGACTCTCGGCGCGGGTGGAGAACCGCGGGCCCTGGATCACCACCAGGGTGCCGCCGTCGCGCACGGGGATGCCGAGCTCGCGGCAGCCCCGCACCAGCAGGTCGCGCAGCACCGGGCTGAACGGGTCGGCGGCGCTCACGTGCACCGCCTCCGGGCCATCGTAGAAGGTGTCCGGCCGGCCCGAGGTCCGGTCGACGTACTGGTCGCACACCACGAAGGCGCCGCGCGGGATGTCGGCCCGCAGGGCACCCGAGGCACAGGGGCCGAGCACCCAGCGCACCCCCAGGGCGTGCATCGCCCAGACGTTCGCCCGGTGGTTGATGCGGTGCGGGGGGAACTCGTGCCGCGCGCCGTGCCGCGGGATGAACGCGACGCGGCGCCCCTCCAGCGTGCCCACGGCCGGCGGGGCCGACGGCGCGCCGTAGGGGGTCTCCACGTGTACCTCGGTCGCGTCCTCCAGGAACGCGTAGAAGCCCGAGCCGCCGAAGATGCCGATCTCCGCCGCCGCGGGAGGTCGTGCCGCGTGCGGCTCCCCCTGCGCCGCGGGAGGTCGTGCCGCGAGCGGCTCCCCCTGCGCCGCCGCGGGCGGCTGTGGCGGGTGCGGCGTGCTCACGCCTTCAGCTCGCGGTTCCGGGGCGCTCAGCGCCCCGGGACCCAGAGGCGGCCGGCGGGGTCATCGGGCGGCGGCGGCGGCCCGCCCCCCTCGCCCTGCGGCCCCTCGGTCATGCGGGCGTACGCCATCTGCAGGCTGGCGAGCGGCTCCCGGAAGGGCCGCGATGCGGCCGTGCCGATCTCCCGGTCGGCCACGCCGAGCAGGGCGCGCAGCGACTCGATCGCCAGGCGCGCCTGCTCCAGGTCGCGCACGTCGTCGCCCTCCGGGCCCAGGCCGAGCCGGATCCCGGCGACGTCGGTCATGGTCGCCATCGTCTGCAGCACGATGTCCCGCACCGGCACGCGGCCGAGGCGGTGCACGAAGGCGGCGGCGATCTCCTCCGGCGTGGGCTCGCGTTCCCCGCCGGGGGCGTCCCCGGGTACCGGATTGTCCGTGGTCACCGTGCGACCCCCGCGTCGGTTGTGGTCATGACCTCCTCGGCCGAGCGACGCGTGCGCGCCACGATCCCGGCCTGCAGCGCCCGGACGTCGCCGCCGGACTCCTCCATGTGCGCGATCTGCCGCATCGCGCCGTTGCCCTCGCGCAGCATGACGTCCACCCGGGCGGTGAACGACTCCAGACCGAGCTCGGCCTGCTGCGGCGCCGTCCAGTCCATCAGGTGGCGCAGGGCGTCCGCCGTGCTGCGCGTCTCGCCCCGGTCGAGGTCGATGAGCCGCCCCTCCAGCCCGCGCCGCTGGGCGCGCCAGAGGTTCTCCTCGATGAGCCCCCGGGGGTGGGCGGGCAGCGGTCGGCCGGCGTCGTGGTCGGCGCAGAGCCGCGCGATGCACGCCAGCGCCAGCGCGGCCACGGCGAGGGCCTCCCCCAGCTCGGTCTGGCCGTCGCAGATGCGCACCTCGATGGTGCCGAAGGCGTGATGCGGCCGGACGCTCCACCAGATCTGCGTGCTCTCCACGATGGAGCCCGTCACCTCCAGCAGGCGCACGTGGCGCGCGTACTCGTCCCAGTCGCGGTAGGCGTCCGGGATGCCGCACCGCGGGAAGCTCTTCACGAACGTCTGGGTGCGGGTGGAGTGCAGGCGCGTGACCCGCCCGAGGAACACGGCGCTGTTCGCCGACAGCGCCAGCAGCTCGGGCAGCAGCGAGCGCATGGCCGTGCTCACGGCGAGGGCGCGGTCCGCCCCGCGCACCCCGCAGTGCAGGTGGATCGCCCAGGTGTTGTTGGTCCAGGCGATGTAGCCGAGCTCCCCCTCCACCAGCCGGTAGTGGGGGGTGTCGATGATGCGCTGCTCCTGCCACGGGCTGAAGGGGTGCACGCCCGCGACGCCGAGCGCGAGGCCCAGGCTCTCGACGAGGTCGGCGCACGCCACCCGGCCCGCGGCCAGCTCCCGCGCCGCGTCCGCGAAGGTCGCGTGGGCGCGCGTCTTGAACTCCAGCTCGCTCGCGATGAGCTCCCCCGCGAGGCGCGGGGCCAGCTCGGGCGGGGCGGCGGCCACGACGTCCTCGAAGCGGTTGCGCAGCGCGAGGGTCGCCGGGTCGACGAGCTGGTACTCCTCCTCGATGCCGACGGTGAAGTCGGTGGACGAGTCGAAGCGCTCGCGGACGCCGTCGAGGATGGGCGAGGGGCCGGTGGTCATGCGGGCGCGCGGGAGTCTAGCGTGGCCCCCCACTGCCCCCCGGCGGCAGCGGCCAACCCCTCACCGCCGCCGGCGGATCAGGACAGGTAGAAGTAGAGCGCGTAGAGCAGTTCGACCGCGGGGCTCGACGTGTGCACGGTCACGTCGGACGGCACCGACAGCAGCGCGTCGGAGTAGTTGAAGATGATCTTGACGCCGGACGCGACCAGGTCGTCCGCGACGCGCTGGGCCACGACCCCGGGCACGGCGAGCACCCCGACCATGATCTGCTCGTCGGAGACCACGTCGCTGAGCTCGTCGTAGTGCCGCACGGGCACCTCGCCGACCTTCGTGCCCACCTTGTCCGGGTCCACGTCGAAGATGGCCGAGATGCGGAAGCCGTGGTCGCCGAAGACGCTGGAGGTGGCGATCGCCTGGCCCAGGTTGCCCGCCCCGAACAGCGCGATGTTGTGCGTCCCCGAGGTGCGCAGGATCTTGCGGATCTGCTCGATCAGGGAGTCGATGTCGTAGCCCACGCCCCGCTTGCCGAACTTGCCGAAGCCCGAGAGGTCCCGGCGGATCTGCGTGGGGTTCACGCCGGTGTACTCCGAGATGGCCTGCGAGGAGATGCTCGTCTTCCCCATCTTCTTGGCCTGGGTGAGGACCTGCAGATAGCGCGACAGGCGCGCGGCCACACCCAGGGTGAGACGGTCAGCGGACATCGAGGCTCCGGCCAGATTGTGACAGGCAGTTGCAAGCTATGGAGGCGCAGCCCGGAGCGCAAGACCCGTACGGGTGAGGCGCGGCCTCAGCGCAGCCGGAAGGGAGCGCCGGTGCGCGCGACGGGACGGCCGTCGGCGGTCACCCCGCTGACGCGCAGCCGGTACACGCCGGGAGGCGGCGTCCCGCCCGACGGCAGGCGCCGCGTCAGCACCAGGCGGTAGACCCCCGGCGCCCAGTCGTGCCGGCCGCGGGCGCCGCCCACCACAAGCGGCGCGCTGGCGTCCGCGGGCACCAGGAGCAGCCGCACGTCGTGCAGCGGCGCGCTCCAGATGCGGTCGCCCATCCTCACGCGCCGCCCGATGCGCACCACGGCCTGGGTCACGCCCCCGGCCGTGCGCACGCGCGGCGGCCCGATCTCGCCGTTCCGGGCGGGGCGCGGCGGGAACGCCGCCAGCGGCGCCGTCACCACCACCGTCCCGGCGCGGTCGCGCACCTCCACCCGGCCCGACCACGCGCGCCGGCGGCCCGGCAGACCCAGGCGCACGGCGGCGCGGCCACCGCCGGGCACCCGCACCGCCACGGGGGCGGATCGCGCGGCGCCGCCGGCGGCGACGGCGCGCACGCGGTACTCGGCCGGGCGTCCGCCGATGTCGTGCAGGGTGAGGCGCGCCTCGCGGGACGTGCCGTCGGCCGCGACCGCCACCGTGGGTGGCAGCACGACCACCGGACGGGGCGCGGGCGCCTGCAGCAGCCCGGCGCCCTGCGCCACGGGCCGCACGCCGGGCAGCGGCCGCGCCGACGCCACCAGCAGCGCACGCACCACCTCGGGCGCGAGGTCGGGCCGGTCGACCCGCAGCCGCAGGGCCACGGCGGCGGCCTGGGCGGCCGCGGCGGAGGTGCCGGTGAAGGTCGCCGTGCGCGGCGTCCCGTCCGTGGCGGGGGCCCAGGCCGAGGCGACGTCGACCGCGGGGGCGACCAGGTCCGGCTTGAGGCGGCCGTCCGCGGTGGGTCCCGTGGACGAGAAGGACGCGACCGCCTCGGGCGCGGAGGCCGCGGGGACCTCCTCCAGGCGGCCGTCGACGGCCTCGCCACGGGCGATGAGGTCCAGCAGGGCCGCGCCCTCCGCCGGCCCGGCGCCGGCCACGGGCACCTCCGGCCCGCCGTCCGTCGCCCCGCTGGGGAAGAGCCCGGTGCCGCCGCGGTCCCACACCACCAGGCCGGCCGCTCCGGCCCGGGCCGCGAGCCGGGCGCGCTCGCCCACCGTGCCCCCGCCGCGGGCCACCACCACCATGGCGCCGCGGACGTCCAGCCCCGCCGCCGCGGCGGCGTCCCACTCCTCCGCGCGCGTGCCGGTCGCGATCCCCCCCGCGCCGGGGAGCACCACCAGGGGCGCCGCCGCGGGCGGGGGTGCCGGGCCCAGCAGCGGCAGCGGCCCGAGCACCGCCGCGGCGGGTCCGACGGACACGCGCAGACGGGCCGTGCGCGGCGCGCGGGTGCCCGTGGTGCCCCCCACGGTGAGGGGCGCCGAGGCCGCGGCCGGCTGCCCCAGGCTGCCCAGGCGCGCGAACGTGGGCCCGTCGTTGCCCGCGGGCACCACCACGAGAGCACCGGCCAGCGTGGCCCCCCGCACCGCCTGGGCGAGCGGGTCGTCGCCGCTGCCGGCGAAGCCGCCCGCCAGTCCCAAAAGCACCACCTCCGCCCCGTCCGCGGTGCCGCCGTCCCCGTCGGGGTCGAGGGCGGCCTCCAGCGCCGACAGCACCCGGTCCGTCCGCGCCAGCGGGACGGCGACGCCGTCCACCCGCTCCTCGGCGACGACCCGGTAGGCCAGCAGGCGCGGCACCCGGTGCGGTGGCAGGCCGTCCAGCGCCGGGGAGTCCACGACGAGGGCAGCCATCTGCGTGCCGTGGCCCTCCCAGCGCGGCGCGTCCGGGCCGACCGTGGGGTCGTCGTCGCCATCGACCAGGTCGCGCCCGCCCAGCACGGGGAAGGTCGCCCCCACCCCGCCCCCCAGCTGCGGCGCCCGCGGGTCGATGCCCGTGTCGATCAGGGCCACGTGGGCGGGGCGCCCGGCGGCGGGACGCGCCCCGGGCGCCGGCGCGGCCGCAGCCGGCGCCGGTGTCCCCGCCCCCCGCGCTGCGGGCGCCAGGAACCCGACGGGGGCGACCGCGCGCACTCCGGGCAGGGCGGCCAGGGCGTCGGCCCGCCCCGCGGGGAGCTCGACCGCGACGCCGTTCAGCACCACCGTCCAGCGGGCGGTCACGGACCCGCCCAGCGCGGCGATGCGGGGCTCCAGGGCCCGCTGGGCCGCCGCCAGCCGGCCGGCGGCCGCGGCGCGGCGGCCCGGCTCGGTCCAGGCGGCGGGGGCGCCGTCGAGCAGTACCACGAGGCGCTCGACGTCGCCCGGGGCCGGCTGCGCCGGCGCGCGGTGCGCGCCGAGGGCGTCCGACCACGCCGCCGCGGCGGCGAGACCGCGTGCCCGGGTCTCGGCGGCCCGCGCCGCCTCGCCGTCGGCGCCGCGCACCGCCACCGGCAGGGCGGCGACGCCGGCGCCCAGCGCCCCGAGCCCCAGGAGGGCGACGGCGCGGCGCCCGCGGGGCGCGGCCGGGCGGCTCACGCCGCCACCCCGCCCGGCGGCGCCGTGGGGATGGCGTCCATGGCCAGGTAGTCCGGCCAGGCCACCGGCGGCGTGAACTGGGCGGCGGCGCCGATCATCGCCGCGTTGTCGGTGCACAGGGCCCGGTCGGGGATGGCCACCCGCAGCCCCGCGCCCGTGGCCGCCTCGCTGACCAGCTCCCGAAGGCGCCCATTGGCCGCGACGCCGCCCCCGATGGCGACGGCCGGGACGCCGTGCTCGCGGGCCGCGTCCACCAGGCGCTCGGCCAGCGGGCGCACGATCGCCTCCTGGTACGACGCGGCCAGGTCGGCCCGGGCGCCCTCGTCGAGCGGGCCGCGCTCGCGCACGGCGTACAGCAGCGACGTCTTGACCCCCGCGAAGGAGAAGTCACGGGTGCCGCGGCCCCCCAGGGCGACCGGGAACCGATGCGCGTCGCGCCGCCCGCCGCCGGCGAGCCGCTCAAGGGCGGGCCCGCCGGGGTAGGGCAGCCCGAGCAGGCGCGCGCCCTTGTCGAGCGCCTCCCCGGCCGCGTCGTCGATGGTCTGCCCCAGGGGTTCCGGCGTGTGCAGGTCGCGCACCAGGTCCAGGCGCGTGTGCCCGCCGGAGGCCACCAGGCTCACCCACGGGGGGTCGAGCGCCAGCGGGGCGAGCCACACCGCGCTGACGTGACCGTGCAGGTGGTCCACCAGCACGATCGGCAGCCGGCGGGCGTACGCGATGGCGCGGGCGGTGGAGAGCCCCACCAGCAGCGCCCCGATGAGCCCGGGCCGGCGCGTGACGGCCACGGCCGCGAGGTCGCCCAGGCCGAGCCCGGCCTCGGCGAGCGCCCGGTCGACCACGGCGTTCACCGTGCCCAGGTGGTGGCGGGCCGCCACCTCCGGGACGACGCCGCCGTACGGCGCGTGCAGGTCGGCCTGTGAGGCGATCACGGACGAGCGGACGGTGCGCCCCTCCACCACGGCGGCGGCGCTCTCGTCGCACGAGGTCTCGATGGCCAGCACCGGCCCGTCGATCACCCGGCCTCCTCCCGCGATGCGCCCGGATCGTCACCGGTGCCGCTGCGCCACATGATGAGGGCGTCCTCCCCGTTGTCCGAGTAGTACCCCTTGCGGACGCCGTGCGACAGGAACCCCAGGTTCTCGTAGAGCGTGATCGCGCCCGCGTTGGAGACCCGCACCTCGAGGGTGAAGCCCAGGTGGGGCACCACGGCGGCGCGCCCGAACAGCTCCTGCAGCATCCCCCGGCCGATGCCGCGCCGGCGCCGGTCGTCGCGCACCGCCACGTTCAGGATGTGCCAGACGTCCGCGTAGCGCGAGGCCAGCACGTAGCCCACCACGTCGCCCTCCTCGACGGCGACCAGGTCGAGGGTGCTGGGGCGGCCGAGCTCGGCCAGCAGCATGTGACGCGGCCACGGCGTGGCCGACACGCTCTGCTCGATGCGGGCCACCTGAGGCACGTCGCGCGGGCGCATCGGCCGCACCCGCACGACGGGACCCCCCTCCCGGGGCCGGGCACGGCCGCGCGGGCTCACGCCCCGCCCGCCTCCGCCCGCCGCCGGTTGACCTCCGCATCCGGGAGGCGCGCGTAGAGGGGCGTCACCGGGCGGGCCCCCGCGGTGGCGACCCGGCGGGCCAGCGCGGCCGCGCGCAGGGCGTGGGCGGGCGAGGACGGCGGCAGCACCCGGAGCGCGGGGGTGGCGTGCGGGGCCACGAGGGCGGCGCCGTCGCCCGCCACCAGCGCGGGGGCGCCGCGCGCGGCGAGGGTGGCGGCCAGGTCGGCGGGCGCGAGGGCGGTGGGCTCCATCACCACCTCGAGCACGTCGCCGGGGAGGGCCCGGTAGACCGCCGCGAACACCTCGCGGCGCCGCGCGTCGACCACGGGCACCAGGAGGGCGTCCGCCCCGGCGACGTCGGCGATGCCGAGCGCCAGCGCCTCCAGGGAGACCGCCCCCACGACCGGGCACCCCAGCGCCTGCCCCAGCCCGAGTGCCGTGGAGATGCCGATGCGCAGGCCGGTGAAGCCGCCCGGTCCCAGGCCCACCACGACGCGACCGACGTCGGCCACGTCCGTGCCGGCGGCCGTGAGGAGGCCGTGCGCGGCCTGGAGCACGCGGCGCCCGGCGGCGGGCACGGGCGCGAGGCGCAGTTCGGCGACGGCCACCTCATCGGCCAGCAGCGCCAGGCTCGGGCTCGGCGTCGATGTGTCGAGCGCGAAGGTGATCAACGAGGGGGCCCAGATCGGCGTCGCGGCCGCTCAACGCTATCAACCGGTGGTCGCCGCCCCCGTGGGCGATCTCCACCCGCAGGGCCGGCTCGCCGAGTGCGTCCGCCAGCACGTCGGGCCACTCGATCAGCGTGACGGCGCCGGCGGCGTCGTCGAGCAGCAGCCCGAGCTCCTCGTCGTCGGCGCCGGACAGCCGGTACGCGTCGATGTGCAGCACGGGCACCCGGCCGGCGTGGCGCTGGGCCAGGGTGAAGGTGGGGCTGGTGACGGGGCCCTCCACGCCGAGCGCGCGCGCCAGCCCCCGGACCAGCGTGGTCTTGCCCGCGCCCAGGTCGCCGCGCAGCAGCACAAGATCCCCCGGCGCCAGCAGGCCGGCGAGGGCGGCGCCCACCTCGCACGTGTGCGCGGCCGAGGCGCTGCGCACGCGCACGCGCACGGTCAGAACAGGCCGAGCTGCTCGGCGGCGGGGCGCGGCGGCGGGACGGGCGCCGGCGTCGCGGCGGCCGGCGCGACGGGCGGCGCCTCCGGCGGGGGCACGGGACCCGGCGCCGGGCGGTGGCCGGCGCGCGCCAGCAGCTCGGGGATGCGGGCGAAGTCCTCGCGCAGGGCCGCCTGCAGCGCCGGCGCGTGCAGCGCCGCCGCCGGGTGGAAGACGGGCAGCAGTGTGACCGGCACGCCCGCGATCACCGCCGGCCGCGCGTGCCCGCGTGCCCGCGCCACCCCCTCCGGCCGCCCGGTGAGGAGCTTGGTCGCCACGTTGCCCATCGCGCACACCACGCGCGGCCGCACCAGCGCGACCTGCCGGTACAGGTGGGGCTCGCAGCCGCGCAGCTCCGCGGGGTGCGCGTCGCGGTTGCCCGGCGGCCGGCACTTGAGCGCGTTGGTAAGGAACACCGACCCCCGATCGAGGCCGATGCCGGCGAGCAGCTCATCCAGGAGGTCCCCGCCCGCGCCGCGGAACGGGCGCCCCTCCCGCTCCTCGCGGTAGCCCGGCGCCTCGCCCACCAGCATGAGCGCGGCCCCGGCGTCCCCCTCCCCCGGCACCGGCGCGCGGCACCCCGGGCGCAGGCCGCACCGCATGCAGGCGGCCACCTCGTCGCGGTGGTAGTCGCCGAGCCCGGCGGAGCCGGCGGATGCCGCGTACCCGGCCGCCCGCGCCGTCGCGTCCCTCGGTCCGGAGGCGGTCGCCATGGGGCCACAGTAGACCCGCGGGCGGATGGCGGCGCCCGGCGCGGGCGCGCCCTTGTGCACCGTTCCGCGGCGGGGCTACAGTCCGCGGTGCCGCACCGTCCCGCCCGGCATCCCCGACCGTCCGACCCGGGGAGTTGGAGCCTCGGACATGCGGTGGGAGCCCGTCTCCCCCAATCCGACCTCGATCCGGCCCCCGGGCCCTGGTCGCCCTGCCGTGAGCCCGCCCGACGCCACGCCCACCTCCTCCGCGCCCACCGGGCGTGCACCCGTGGTGCGCACGGCCGCCGAGCTGCGCGCCGCGATCGCCGCGCTGCGCGCCGGGGGACATGGGATCGCCTTCGTGCCGACCATGGGCGCGCTGCACGAGGGGCACCTCACGCTCGTCCGCGAGGCCGCCCGCGGCGGTGACGCGCCCGTCGTGAGCGTGTTCGTCAACCCGGCGCAGTTCGGGCCCGGGGAGGACCTGTCGCGTTACCCGCGCCAGGAGGAGCGCGACGTCGCGCTCGCCGGCACGGCGGGCGCCCGCCTGGTGTTCTGCCCGGGCGTCGAGGAGGTCTACCCGCCGGGCTTCGCGACCACCGTCGAGGTCGCCGGCCCGGCGGAGGGCCTGGAGGGTGCGCGCCGGCCCGGGCACTTCGCCGGCGTCGCGACGGTGGTGGCCCGCCTGCTGCTGATGGTGCGGCCCGACCGGCTCCTGCTCGGGGCGAAGGACGCGCAGCAGGTGGCCGTCGTGCGCCGCATGATGCGCGACCTCGCCCTGGACGACGTCGCCCTCGAGGTGGTGCCCACCGTGCGCGAGCCCGACGGCCTCGCGCTGAGCAGCCGCAACGCGTACCTGGGCCCGGCCGACCGGCGGGCGGCGCTGGCCCTGTCGCGCGGGCTGGCCGCCGCCGCGGCGCGGGCCGCCGCCGGCGAGCGGGACGGCGCCCGCCTGGAGGAGGCCGCCGCCGCCGTGATGCACGACGAGCCGGGCGTGGAGCCGGACTACACGGCCCTCGTCGACCCCGACACCTTCCGGCCGGTCACCCGCCTCACGGGCGCGGCGCTGCTGTGCGTCGCCGCGCGCGTCGGGCCGGCCCGGCTCATCGACAACGCGCCGCTCGTGGCGGCCTGACGCACCAGCGGTCCCACCGACCCGACCCGACCCGGAGGCACCTGTGCCGATCTCCCGCACGATGCTGAAGAGCAAGATCCACCGCGCCACGGTGACCGACGCGAACCTGAACTACGTCGGCAGCATCACCGTGGACATGGATCTGCTCGACGCCGCGGACATCCGGCTCTACGAGCACGTGCACGTCGTGAACATCAACAACGGGGCGCGCTTCGAGACCTACGCGATCGAAGGCGTCCGCGGCAGCGGCACCATCTGTCTCAACGGCGCGGCGGCGCGGCTGGCCCAGCCGGGCGACCTGGTGATCGTCCTCTCGTACGCCCAGTACGAGGAGGCGGAGCTGGAGGGCCACGAGCCGCTCGTGGTGCACGTGGACGAGCGCAACCGCCGCATCGACCTGGTCGGGGACGGCGTCCCCGAGGCCTGGCAGGAGGGCTGACCCCGTGTACGGACCCGGTGCGCACGCCGTCCGGCCCCCCTCGACCGGGCTGAGCCCGGCCGAGCTGCACGCCCTGAAGGGCCGCCGCCGGCTCGCCATGCTGACGGCCTACGACTACCCCACCGCCCTCGCGCTCGACGCCTGCGGCCTCGACATGCTGCTGGTCGGCGACAGCCTGGGCGAGGTGGAGCTGGGCTACACCTCCACCCGCGAGGTGACGCTGGCGATGATGGTGCACCACGTCCGCGCGGTGCGGCACGGCGTCACCCGCACCCATCTGGTGGGCGACATGCCCGCGGACACCTACCGCACGCCCGGGGAGGCGGTGGAGACGGCGCGGGCGCTGATCGCCGCGGGCGCCGACTCGGTGAAGCTCGAGGGAGCGCTGCTGCCGCAGGTGCGCGCGATCCTGGCCGACGGGATCGCCGTGATGGGCCACGTGGGGCTCCTGCCCCAGACCCACACGGAGCGGCGGCGGCGGGGGCGCACCCCCGAGGAGGCGGCCGCGATCCTGGACGACGCCCGCGCCCTGGACCGGCTCGGGTGCTACGCCATCGTGATCGAGGCCGTGGACGCCGGGGTGGCGGCCGAGGTGACCGCACGGGTGACGGCACCGACCATCGGGATCGCCGCCGGGCTGGGAACCGACGGTCAGGTGCTGGTGTCCACGGACCTGCTGGGGCAGCTGCCCGAGCCCCCGCGCTTCGTCACCCCCCGGGCCGACGTGCACGGCCTGGTGATGCGGGTGGGCCGGGAGTTCGCCGAGGAGGTGCGGACCGCCGCGCCCGCCGCCCGCGCCGCCGCCTGACGCGGAGCGCCCGGGTCAGCCCGGGCGCACCGCCACGATCTCGACCGGTGCGACGCGCCCGGCGGCGACGGCCTCCTCCAGGTTGGCGAAGGGCGCGCCGGAGGACCCCGCGTCGCGGAAGCCGGCCGCCCGCCGTGCCGCGAGGGCCCGCCGCGCCAGTTCCCCGTGCGCCCGCTCGTCGGTGACCTGGAACCCGGCCGCCTCGAGGTGGGCGCGGTAGGCCGCCGGCGGCTCGACCGCACTGAACGACGGGTCGGTCGCCCACGGCACCGGGAACCGGAGCGCCTCGTTGCCGTCGCCCATGATGTCGTAGACCACGAAGACGCCCCCCGGGCGCAGCACCCGGTGCACCTCCCGGGCCACGGCCGCCTTGTCGGGGATGTTCATCCCCACGTGCAGCTGCCAGGCGGCGTCCACGGACCCGTCGTCGAGCGGCAGCCCCGTGGCGCTGCCCTCGAGGAGGCGGACGCGGTCGGCGAGACCGACCGCGGCGGTCAGCGCCGTGCCGGCACGGACGAACTCGGGCGTCAGGTCCACCCCCACGACGTCGCACCCCGTCTCGGCCGCCAGAACGCGCGCCGGCCCGCCCAGGCCGCACCCCACGTCCAGCACCCGCGCGCCCGGGCGCGCCACCCCCGCGAGCCGGGCGATCAGCATCCGGGTGGCCTCCAGCCCGCCCACGTGCAGCTCGTCGTGCGGGGCGAGGTCGGCGAGCGTCGGGTGGTCGGGATCCCCGCCCGCCGCGCGTATGCCGGCGCGCACGGCCTCCAGCCGCTCGCTGCGGGTGTAGTGGCTCGTGACCGCCTCGTGGACCTCCATGCGCCGCGACGCTACGTGTCGCCCGCCGCCCTGTCCACCGCCGCCCGCAGCGGGCGGGCGAGGTCGCCGTGGTCCTCCACCCGCACCGTCTCCAGCCCGCGCCAGCGCGCGAGCTCCCACAGCTCGGCGGCGAGGGAGGTGGCCGCGCGCGGGGGCGCGCCCGGCTCGGCCCAGGCGGTGCGCACCACCAGGGTGCGCGCGGGCCGGTCGGCCTTCAGGTCGACGCGGGCGACCAGACGGTCGCCCAGCAGGAAGGGCAGCACGTAGTAGCCGTGCACCCGCGCGTGTGCGGGGGTGTAGATCTCCAGCCGGTACCGGAAGCCCCAGATGCGCTCGGTGCGCTCGCGCGTCCAGACCAGGGGGTCGAACGGCGACACCAGCGCGGCGCGGCCCACCCGCGCCGGGAGGCGCGCCCCGGGGTGCAGGTACGCGGGCTCGCGCCAGCCCTGCACCGCGACGCGCAGCAGGGTGCCGTCGGACGCCATGTCCTCCACCACGGGATGCGCCTCCCGGGCGGACTGGCGGTGGTAGTCGGCCAGGTCCCGCAGGGTGGCGACGCCCAGGGCGCGCGCGGCCACCTCCAGCAGTGCCCGGCGCGCCTCCGGCTCGGGCGCCGCCGGTCCGAGGGCCGCCGGGGGCAGCAGCCGCTCGGGCAGGCCGTACTCGCGGCCGAAGTCCGGCCGGCGACGGGCGGCCAGCCGGCCCTGCCAGAACAGCACCTCCAGCGCCTGCTTGGGTCCGTCCCATCCCCACCAGGGCCCGCGCCGGGTCGTCCCCTCCCGCAGCTCGCCTGCCGTCAGGGGCCGGCCCGCCGCGGCCACCTCCGCGTAAACCGCCTCCACCAGGTCGGGGTGCTCGGTGGCCAGCCGGGTCAGGGAGCGCCAGGGGTGGGGACGCCGCCGGCGCCACTCCAGCAGCGGACGGTGCGCCGCCGGGATCAGCGAAGCCTCGTGCGCCCAGGCCTCCACCAGGTCGCCCCGCGCCGCGAGGCGCGCGACGGCGTCCGGCGGATGCGCGCCCAGGCGCGAGAACAGCGGCATCTCGTGGGCGCGTGCCAGGACGTTGACGGCGTCGATCTGGATGACGCCGAGCCGCTCCGCGACCGCCCGGGCCCGGCGCAGGCCCACCACACCGCGGGGGCGGGGGTCCGCGAGGCCGGCGGCGGCGACGGCGATGCGGCGGGCCTCCGCGGCGGAGAGGTGCGCCGGGGCGCGCGCGGCGCCAGGCCGCGGCGCCCCGGCGGACATGCTCACGCCTCGGCGGCCGAGCCCGCGGCGATCTTGCGGAGGTCCAGCGCCTTCGACAGCGTCTCCTCGTCGACGCCGTGCTCCCGCGCGACCTCGCGCAGCGGGCGGCCCGACGCGGTGGCGTCCTTCACGATCTCCGTCGCCTTGTCGTACCCGATGTACGGGTTCAGGGCGGTGGCGACCGCGAGGGTCCCCTCGGCGCTGCGCTCGCACCCGGCCAGGTTCGCCTCCGTGCCGACCACGCACTTGTCCGCGAGCAGCCGCGTGGAGGTCGACAGCAGGTGGATCGACTGGAGCAGGTTCCGCGCCATCAGCGGGATGCGCACGTTGAGCTCGAAGTTGCCCTGCAGGCCCCCGATGGTGATGGCGGTGTCGTTGCCGATCACCTGAGCGGCGACCTGGGTCACCACCTCGGGGATCACCGGGTTCACCTTGCCGGGCATGATCGACGAGCCCTTCTGCAGCTCGGGCAGGAAGATCTCGCCCAGGCCGGCGCGCGGCCCCGAGCCCATCCAGGCCAGGTCCGTGGCGATCTTGGTGAGCGACACGGCGATCACCTTGAGGGCGCCGGACATCTCGACCAGCGCGTCGCGGTTGCCCTGCGCCTCGAAGGGGTCCGCCGGGGGGCGGATGTCGAGGCCCGTGGCCTGCGACAGCTGGGCCCGCACGCCCTCCGCGAACCGCGGGTGGGTGTTGAGCCCGGTCCCGGTGGCGGTGCCCCCGAGCGGGATCTGCGCCAGGCGCGGCGCGGCGTCGGAGACACGGGCGATGCCCTGGCGGATCTGCGCGGCGTACCCGGAGAACTCCTGGCCGAGCGTGACCGGCACGGCGTCCATCAGGTGCGTCCGGCCCGACTTCACCACGTCCGCGAAGGCCGCGGCGCGCTCCTCGAGGGCCCCGGCGAGATGGTCCAGGGACGGCAGCAGCCGCTCCGTGACCTCCTGGAGTGCCGCGAGGTGCACGGCCGACGGGAACACGTCGTTGGAGCTCTGGCCCATGTTGACGTGGTCGTTCGGGTGCACGCCCTCGCCGGCGATGTTGGCGAGCACCTCGTTGGCGTTCATGTTGGACGACGTCCCCGAGCCCGTCTGGAACACGTCGACGGGGAACTGGTCGTCGTGGCGGCCCTCCGCCACCTCGTCGGCCGCCGCCGCGATGCGGTCGGCGATCGCCCGGTCGAGCAGCCCGAGGTCGGCGTTCACCCGGGCCGCGGCGCCCTTGATGCGCCCCAGCCAGCGCACGACCGGCAGCGGCACCCGCTCCCCGGACACCGGGAAGTTCTCCACCGCCTTGCGCGTCTCCCCGCCCCACAGCTCCGCCATCAGGCTCCCTTCGTCGGGTCACACCGCGGCCGGCGGCGTCGCGTCGGTGCGCGGGCCGGCGTGCGGTGCCGGGCCGGGGGCCCGGGCCGGCAGAGCCTAGCCCACCCCGTCCCACGGCAGCCCGGTGTGGGGATTCCCCGGGTGCGCCTGCCGCCCTGGCTGGGATGGGATCGGGGCGGCACCCCCCGACCAGGAGGACATCCCGTGTCCGATCCATTCGACCTCACCGGCCGCGTGGCCGTCGTCACCGGCGCGTCGTCGGGCCTCGGCGTCGCCTTCGCCGAAGCGCTCGCCGCCCGCGGGGCGGCCGTCGTCCTCGCCGCCCGCCGCGAGGAACTCCTCACGGAGGTCGCGGGGCGCATCCGCGAGGGCGGCGGCCGCGCGCTGCCGGTGACGTGCGACGTCACCGACCCCGCGCAGGTCGACGCGCTGATCGCGGCGACCCTCGAGGCGTTCGGCGGGCTCGACGTGCTGGTGGCGAACGCTGGGACGGCGGCCGATGGCGGGCCCATGGCGGAGCGCCTCCCCGACGCGGTCGTCGAGCACGTCATCCGGGTCAACCTGCTCGGGGTGTGGTACTGCTGCCAGCGGGCCGGGGCCCACATGCTGTCGCAGGGCAGGGGCTCGATCATCACCGTGTCGTCGGCTGCGGGGCTCGGCGGCCTGCCGTACTTCCCGCCGGCCTATCAGGCGACCAAGGCGGCGGTGGTCAACCTCACGCGCAACCTCGGGTCGTCCTGGGCGCCCCGGGGGGTGCGGGTCAACTGCCTCGCCCCCGGGTGGTTCCCGAGCGAGATGGCGAGCCCCTACATCGAGGCGCCGGTCTATGGGGACCGCATCCTGGGGCAGATCCCCATGGGCCGGGTCGGGACGGACGACGAGATCACGCCCGCGCTGCTGTTCCTCGCGTCCGACGCGTCGCGCTACGTCACGGGGGCGACGCTCGCGGTGGACGGCGGTCTCAGCGCGACGATCGGCGCCGCTTCCTACGACGAGGCGCTGTTCGGAATCCACGCCGCGATCGCCCCCGGCCTCGGTGAGCCGATCACGCCCGGGGTCCCCGCCGCCTGAGCGCGAGCGTGAGGGGCGGCGTCCCGCCGCCCCTCACGCGTCGCCCAGGGCCTCCCGGCCGTGCGGCGCGTCCCAGTCCAGCTCCGGGCCCCCGGGCACGATGCCGGCGGGGTTCAGCGTGCGGTGGGTCCGGTAGTAGTGCCGGCGGATGTGGTCGAGGTCGACGGTGCCCGCGACGCCGTCCTGCGAGAGCAGGTCGCGGAAGTAGCCCGACAGGTTCGGGTAGTCGGCGATCCGCCGCAGGTTGCACTTGAAGTGGGTCACGTACACGGGGTCGAAGCGCGCCAGGGTGGTGAACAGCCGCCAGTCGGCCTCGGTGATACGCGCGCCGAGCAGGTACCGGCGCGTGGCCAGCCGCCGCTCGATGGTGTCGAGACCCTCGAACAGGGCCGCGAACGCCTCGTCGTAGGCCTCCTGCGTGGTCGCGAACCCGCACCGGTATACGCCGTCGTTGACGTGCGCGTACACGTACTCGTTCATGGCGTCGATCTCGGCCTCGAGCTCCGGCGGGCAGTACAGCGGCTCCGGGCGGCGGGCGTGCGCGGCGAACTCGCGGTCGAGCATGCGGATGATGTCGGCGGACTCGTTGTTCACGATCCGGCCGGTCTCGCGGTCCCACAGCACGGGCACGGTGACGCGCCCCTCGAAGGACGGGTCGGTCGCGGTGTACGCCTCGCTGAGGAACGTGAAGCCGTTGACGGGGTCGTCGGTGGTGCCGCGCCCTCCGGGGTCGACGCGCCACCCGCGCTCGTCGCGCTCCGGGTCGACGACCGTCATGGAGATCGCGTCCTCCAGCCCGCGCAGGCGCCGGTAGATCACGGTGCGGTGGGCCCAGGGGCAGGCCAGCGAGACGTAGAGGTGGTACCGCCCCGCCTCGGCCGGGAAGCCGGACCCGCCGTCGGCGGTGACGCGGTCGCGGAACGCCGAGCGCTGACGCTGCCAGCTCCCGTCGGCGCCGGTCTCACGGGGGAACGCGGCGGCGGTCGTGCCGGCGGTGTCGGTCACTGGAGGCCTCCCAGGGCGGTCAGGATCCCCATCGCGGCGCGGGTGCCGATCTCGAGGTGCGCGAATCGCAGGTGCTCGTCGGGGGCGTGGATGGCGTCGTCCGGCAGCGCGAAGCCGCCGAGGACGGTGGGGACCCCGCGGGCGGCCAGGGCCGCGACGACGGGGATCGACCCGCCCGAGCGCAGCGGCACGCAGGGCCAGCCGGTGGCGTCCTCGATGGCGCGCATCGCCGCCGCGAGGGCGGGCGTGCGCGGATCGAGCAGGGCGGGGTGCGACACCCCCAGGTCCTCGACCTCCACGTCGGCGCCGGGCGGCGCGGCCTGCCGCAGCAGCGCGTCGAGCGCCGCGGCGAGGGCGTGGGGGTCCTGCCCGGGTGCGACGCGCAGCGACAGGGTGGCCGTGGCCTCTGCCGGCAGGTTGGTCTTGACGGCGGCCGGGTCGCCGCAGGCGAGCCCGTGCACGTCGAGCGACGGCGCCGCCGTGGTGCGCGCGTAGAACTCGGCCGCCGCCGCGGCATCGGCCGGCCGCAGGCCCGCCTCGCCGAGCACCTCGCCTCCCGGCGGCAGCGCCGTCCAGGCCTCGCGCTCCTGCGGCGAGGGCGGCGCGAGCCCGGCGCGCAGGGGCTCCGGCAGGCGGCCGTCGCGCGGGCGCACGGCGGCGAGGACCTCCATCAGCGCGTGCGCCGCGTTGAGCGCGGCGCCGCCGAAGAGGCCGCTGTGCGCGTCGCCCGCCGCCGTCCGTACCCGCACCCGCCGGTACACGAGGCCGCGCAGGCCGGCGCAGACCGCGGGGCGTTCGGGGCCCGCCATCGCGATGTCGAAGATGAGCGCGGCCACCGCCGGCTCGCCGTCCGCCTCCAGGTGCACCACCGCGGAGCGGCCGGCCGTCTCCTCCTCGCCGTCCACCACGACGGACACGCGGACGGGCAGGGCGCCGGCGGCGCGCAGCCGCTGCACCGCCGCGAGCAGCATGAACAGGTTGCCCTTGTCGTCGCTGGCGCCGCGCGCGTACAGGCTGCCGTCGCGCACCCGGGGCTCGAACGGCGGCGAGGTCCACAGCGCGGGGTCCCCCGGCGGCTGCACGTCGTAGTGCCCGTAGACGATCACCCGCGGCGCGGCGGGATCGCCCGACGAGGCCGGCACCTCCCCCAGCACCAGCGGGTGCGCCCCGTCCCCGACGCGGACGGTGCCCCCGGCCCGGCGGACCTCCTCGGCGACCAGCCCGGCGGCCGTGCGCATGTCGCCGGCGTGGGCCGGGAGGGCCGACACGCTGGGCACGCGCAGCAGCGCGTAGAGGCGCTCGAGCTCGTCCGGGGTCACGTCCCCACGCTACACGCCGCCCCGGGGCGTCCCCGGGGCGTACGGCGGGCTACCGGCGCACGATCAGGCGCGCCCCCGCCACGTCCAGCCGGCCCGCGGCGGCGCGTCCGCGCAGCACGAGCAGGTACCGGCCCGGCCGCGACGGTGCCCGGAAGCGGACGACGTTCCGCCCGGCGCGCCCGCCCGTCGCGATCCGTCGCACCACGCGCCCGTCCCGGCGGATCTCCAGGGTGAGGCGCGCGCGCAGGTTGAGCCGGTAGGCCAGCCCGGAACGCGCCCCGGCCCGCGCCCGCACGGCGCGCGGCCGGCCGGGTGCGAGCGGGGTCACGATCAGGCGCGCCACCGAGGTGGTGACGATCACCTGCGTGGGCCCGACCGCCCGGAGTCCGGCGGCGCCGGCGACGGTGAACACGCGCCACTGGTAGGTGACGCCGCCGCGCAGCCCGCGTGCGCCGGCGACCGCCAGGGAGGGGTCGCCCACCAGCGGTCCGGGCCGCGTCTCGCGCGCGGTGCCTCCGCCCGCCAGCTGGAAGCCGACCTGGTACGGGAGGCCGTACGAGCGCAGGCGGGCCTCGAACCGGAGGGTCTCCTCGCCGGCCTGCGCGGAGAGCCCGAGCACCTGCGGCACCAGTCGCGCGACCCGCGCCTCGCGGTTGACGGCGTCCGGCTCGGACCAGCCCACGTACGGCATCTCGCCGACCGCCGCCAGAGACGGGGCGTCGGCGTCGCGGCCGGCACTCGCGTTGATCGGGGACCCGCCCCCGACCGGCTCCTGCCAGCGCGTGCCCGAGGGGTCCAGCCGCGCGACGCGCACCTCCCGGTTGACCCCGTCCTCCTCCGCCCAGGCCACCCAGGGGCGCCCGGCGACCGCGGCGAGGCTGGGCGCCGTCGCGGAGCGCACGCGGCTCCGGTTGACCGGGTTCGCCGGCCGCCGCGCCTGCCCCACGCGCTCCCACCCCAGGCCCCCGGTGGACAGTCGCGCCACCCGCACCTGGAACGCGCCCCGCGCCGTCCCCTCCGCCCAGGCCACGTGCGGGACGCCGCCGACGTCGGCGAGGGAGGGGGTGCGGGCGTCGCGGTTCGCGGCCTGGTTCACCGGGCTGCCCGGCCGCAGTCCGGCGCCGACCGGGTCCCAGCCCGTGCCGGCGGCGTTGAGGCGGCTCACCCGGATCTCGCTGTTGACGCCGTCGTCCTCGGCCCACGCGACGTGGGGCACGCCGCCCACCGCGGCGATGCTGGGCGTCCGGGCGTTCCGCGTGGGCGACCGGTTGAGCGGGCTGTCCGGGCGCACCGCGGCGCCCACGCGGTCCCAGCGCGTGCCGGCCGCGTCCAGGCGGGCCACGCGGATCTCGTCGTTGGCGCCGTCGCCCTCCGCCCAGGCGACGTAGGGCACGCCGCCGATCGCGGCGATGCTCGGCGCGCCGGCGTCCCGGTCGGGCGCCTGGTTCACCGGGCTCGCCGGGTTGAGCGCCACGCCCACCTTGTCCCACCGCGTGCCGTCCGCCGAGAGGCGCGCCACCCTGACCTCGGCGTTGGTCGCGTCGCGCTCCGTCCAGGCCACGAACGGGACCCCGCCCACATCGGCGAGGGCCACCGCCGTGGCGTTGGCGAGGCTGTCCTGGTTGATCGGGCTGGCGGGGTTGGCCGCCTCGCCGAGACGGCGCCAGCCGGTCGTGGTGAGCGCCGCCACCCGCACCTCCACGTTGGTGCCGTCGGACTCGCGCCAGGCGACGTGCGGCACGCCCCCGACCGAGGCGACGGCCACGTCCACGGCGTCGCGGGTGGGGGCCGCGTTGAGCGGGCTGGCCCCGCCGATGGGGGCGTTCCAGGCGCCCGTCGCGGGCGCGGAGACGCCCAGTAGGGCGGCGAGGGCGGCGGCGGCGAGGGGCCGCGGGAGGTGTCCGGTCATCGCCCCGTCTATACACCCGCGCGCGGGGCGACGGGCGGGCGGGCGCGTGGTGTCAGCAAGGTCTTACACCTCGCGAATGCGGCGCACCCGCGCCCTTCACGGCCCTCCCCGCGACACCGGCCGGCGGAGGTCGCACGACGTCGCGGGCGGCGTCGCCCCCGCCGCACGGCCCGCCGGCCCGGCGCGTCACGGCGGCGGGGTACAGTCGCCGGATGCCCCCCGACGGCACCCGCCCCGCCTCCGGCCGCGCCGTCGCGCTGCTGCTCGCCTCGTCGCTGGTCGCGCGCGTGGCCGACCTCACCGTGGCGCTGCCGGTGGTGCTGCTGGTGGTGGACGCCACCGGGTCGTACGCGCTGGCCGGTCTCGTGGCGGGGGCGGTGACCCTGGGCGCGGCCACGGCCGCTCCGCTGCTGGGGCGCCTGGCCGACCGTGTCGGCCACCGGCCGGTCGTCGGCGCGTCGGCCGCGGCCAGCGCCGCCGCCCTGGCCGCCCTCGCCCTGTCGGCCGACGGCCTCCCGGACGCCGGGCTCGTGGCACTGGGCGCGGCGGCCGGCCTGTCCTCGCCGCCGATCGAGGCGACCGTGCGCGCCCTGCTGTCGCGCGGCGCGCGCGGCCCCCGGCTGCAGCGCCTGCTGACCCTCGACACCACCGCGCAGGAGGCGGTGTTCATCGTGGGGCCGCCGGTGCACGTGACCGTGGCGACGCTCGTCTCCCCCGCGGCCGCGGTGCTGCTGACGGCGGCGCTGCTGGTGGTGGGCAGCGGCCTGATGCTCGCGTCCCCCCTGCTCGCGCTGCGCGGCGGCCGCGCGGCGGAGGGTCGCCGGGGCGCGCTGCGCGAGCCCGCGGTGCGCCTGCTGAGCCTCGTGGCCCTCGGCATCGGGGGGTTCTTCGGAGCGGCGACGGTCGCCGTCGTGGCGCTGGCGGACGAGGCGGGCCGCGCCTGGCTGGCCGGGCCCCTGGTGGCGGTGTGGGCGTCCGGCAGCCTGCTCGGCGGCCTCGCGGTCATCGCCCGCCCGCCCCGCGGCGTCCCCGAGCGCCGCATGGTGCTGCTGCTTGCCCTGTCGGCGACGCTCGCCCTGGGACCGGCGGCCGCGTCGGGCAGCGTCGCGGCCGTGTTCCCCCTGCTCGCCCTGCAGGGCCTCACGATCGCGCCGGCGCTGTCGGCGCACGCCGAGTCGATGGCTGTGGCCGCACCTCCCGGCGCCGCCACGGAGGCGTTCGCCTGGAGCACCTCCGCGATGGCCGTCGGCGCGGCCTCCGGGCAGGCCGTGGGGGGCGCCGTGATCGACGCCGCGGGCGCCCCGGTCGCGCTGCTCGGCGCGGCCGCGCCGCTCGGGCTCGCCGCCGTGGCCGCGGTGGCCGCCCGCGCCGCGGTGGCGCGCCGTCGTGCGGCGGGCGCGGAATCCCCGCCGGGGGTGCCCGTCCCCGCCGCGCCGGTGGGCTAGGGGCCCGGGGTCAGCGCGCGGCGGCGGCGGCGCGACGCCGGCGCGCGGGCGGGGGCGGGGCGGGCGCGAGCACCTCGCGCAGGTAGCCGCCGGTGTGGGAGCCGGCGACGGCCGCCACCTGCTCGGGCGTCCCCGTGGCGACCAGGGTGCCGCCGCCGGCGCCGCCCTCGGGCCCGAGGTCCACGACCCAGTCGGCGCACTTGATCACGTCGAGATTGTGCTCGATCACCAGCACGGTGTTGCCCGCGTCCACGAGGCGCTGCAGGACGTGCAGCAGCCGCTCGATGTCGGCGAGGTGCAGGCCGGTGGTGGGCTCGTCCAGCACGTAGAGCGTGCGGCCCGTGGCGACCCGCGACAGCTCGGAGGCGAGCTTGACGCGCTGGGCCTCGCCCCCCGAGAGCGTCGTCGCCGGCTGCCCCAGGCGGACGTAGCCGAGCCCGACGTCCTCCAGCGTCTTCAGGCGCCGGTGGATGCGGGGCACGGCCGCGAAGGCCTCGACCGCCTCGGCCACCGACAGGTCGAGGATCTCCGCGATGTTGCGGCCCCCGTAGCGCACGGCCAGGGTCTCGCGGTTGTACCGCCGGCCCCCGCAGACCTCGCAGGGCACGTAGACGTCCGGCAGGAAGTGCATCTCGATCGTGATCGTGCCGTCGCCCTTGCAGTGCTCGCAGCGGCCGCCCTTGACGTTGAACGAGAAGCGGCCGGGGCGGTAGCCGCGCGCCCGGGCGTCCGGCGTCATGGAGAACAGGTCGCGGATGAGGTCGAACACGCCCGTGTACGTGGCGGGGTTCGAGCGGGGCGTGCGGCCGATGGGCGACTGGTCGATCGCGATGACCTTGTCGAAGTACTCCAGGCCCTCGATGCCGTCGTGGCGGCCGGCGCGCTGGGGCCGCCGGGACAGGCGGCCGGCGAGCGCCTTGAGGACCACCTCGTTGACGAGCGTGCTCTTGCCCGACCCGGAGACGCCGGTGACGCAGGTGAAGGTGCCGACCGGGATCTCGACGTCCACGCCGCGCAGGTTGTGCTCGCGGGCACCGCGCACCAGCAACTCGCCCCGCCCGCGGCGCCGGGCGGACGGCACGGGGATGCGCCGTCGCCCGGACAGGAAGGCGCCCGTGATCGAGTCCACGTCGGCCGCCACCTCGGCGGGCGTGCCGTGCGCGACGACGCGCCCGCCGTGCTCCCCGGCCCCGGGCCCCATGTCGATGAGGTGGTCGGCGGCGCGCATCATGTCCTCGTCGTGCTCCACCACGAGCACGGTGTTGCCCTGGTCCCGCAGGCGCTCCAGCGTCCCGATGAGCTTGCGGTTGTCGCGCTGGTGCAGGCCGATCGAGGGCTCGTCGAGGATGTAGAGGACCCCCATCAGGCCCGAGCCGATCTGGGTGGCCAGGCGGATGCGCTGGGCCTCCCCGCCCGACAGGGTCCCCGCCGCCCGCGACAGCGACAGGTACCCCACCCCCACGTCGTTGAGGAAGCGCAGCCGCTCGGTGATCTCGCGGATCACCCGCTCCCCGATCATGCGCTGGGTGGCGCCGAGCTCCAGGGCCTCGAAGAACCGGAGGCCGTCCTCGACGCTGAAGTCCGTGGCGGCCGCGATGTTGATGCCGCCCACCGTGACGGCCAGGCTCTCGGGCCGCAGGCGGGCGCCCCCGCATGCCGGGCAGGGCCGCAGCGACATGTACTGCTCCACCGCGTCCCGCACGGCGTGCGACATCGACGAGGTGTGCTGGCGGCGCAGCTGCGGCACCACCCCCTCGAACCACCCGACCGGGTTGCGCCCGCCCTTGCGGCGCCCCAGGTACATCCGCTGGCGGCGGCCGTTGGGCGGGCCGTCCAGCAGCAGGTCGCGCTGGGCCTTCGGCAGGTGCGCCCAGCGGGTCTCCAGGTCGATGCCGTACTCCTCGGCGATCGCCTGGAGCAACAGGTCGTAGTAGTCGGTGGTGCGGTCGGCCCAGGGGATGATCGCGCCGTCGGCGAGGCTGCGCTCCGGGTCGACCACCAGCTCCGGGTCCACCTCGGGCATGAAGCCCAGGCCCGTGCAGGTGGGGCACGCGCCGTGCGGCGAGTTGAACGAGAACACCCGCGGGGCCATCTCGGTGAGCGAGGCGCCGTGCTCGGGGCAGGCGAAGTGCTCGGAGTAGGTCCACGAGCGGGCCGCCCCGCCGACCTCCTCGATGCGGACGAGGCCATCGGCGAGCTGGGAGGCCGTCTCCAGGCTCTCCGTGAGCCGCCGGCGCAGGTCGTCGCGCATCACCAGCCGGTCGACCACCACCTCGATCGTGTGGTTGCGGTTGCGCTCGAGCGGCGGCACCTCGTCGAGGGTGTGCACGACGCCGTCCACGGCGACCCGGGTGAAGCCCTCGCCGCGGATCGTCTCCAGCGTGTCGCGGTGCTCGCCCTTGCGACCCCGCACGAGCGGCGCGAGCACCATGAACCGGGTGCCCGGCTCCAGCTCCAGCACCCGGTCGGCGATCTGCTCGACGCTCTGCCCCTGGATGGGGCGGCCGCACACCGGGCAGTGCGGCTCGCCGATGCGGGCGAACAGCAGGCGCAGGTGGTCGTAGATCTCGGTGACGGTGGCGACCGTGGACCGCGGGTTGCGGCTCGTGGTCTTCTGGTCGATGGAGATCGCGGGCGACAGGCCGTCGATGTGGTCGACGTCCGGCTTGTCCATCTGGCCGAGGAACTGGCGGGCGTAGGCCGAGAGGCTCTCCACGTACCGCCGCTGGCCCTCCGCATAGAGCGTGTCGAAGGCCAGGCTCGACTTGCCGCTCCCGGACAGCCCGGTGATGACCACCAGCGCGTCGCGCGGGATCTCGACGGTGACGTCCTTGAGGTTGTGCTCCCGCGCGCCGACCACCCGGATCGCGTCCGGCGCGTGGGGTCGGCGGGGATCCATGCGCCGAGTGTAGACGGCCCCCGGGACACCCCGTCGCACCCCTGCGACCACGTGTCGGGGGACCGGGGCGGCGGGCCCGGAGCCCCGGCCCCGGCGGCCCCGAGGGGGGCGTCCCGGCCCGGCGTCCCCCGGGACAGCCCGGAGGCGGAGGAGGTGACAACCCCCCTTCGCCCTCCTGAAACCCCCCTCTATGGTGAATCGCGGGGGTGTCCGGCGCTCAGTACGCCCGGTCCCGGGTCGATAACGACGACGCCGGGGAAGACCTCTCCGCGCGCCTCCTCCACCTCGACCCGAACCCGGTGCCCATGAACCTCGCCGACCCCGCCCCGCGGCACCGCGCCGGCGCAGCGGCGGCCGCGATCCGGCGGCTCCTGGCCGTCCTCGCCGTCCTCGTCGTCCTCGTCGGCGCCCCCGCCGCGCTGGCCGAGGACCCCGCCGCGGCCGGTGCGCCCCCCGCGGCCCTCGCGGCCCCCCTGGGCGTCGAGACGCCTCCGCTGGCGGTGGAGTACCGGTCGGTGCTGGAGGTGGCGCGGCGGGGCAACCTCAACGCGGCCGTGGTCGACCTGAACACCTTCTGGGTGGCCGGCGTCGACCGGCAGGGCCGGGCCTTCGCCGCGCGCATCCCCTCGCCGCAGGCGGGCTCCGACTTCGGGCAGACCACGGCCCAGGCCGAGGCCACGGCGCGCCGCCCCGCGCGGGACCCGAGCGCCTTCGACCTCGCCGAGTGGCTGCGCGAGCGCAACGTCGTGGTGGTCGCGCCCAACGCGGGCGAGGCGACCACCCGCCGCTCCGCGTGGAGCTACGTGATGCTGCCGCTGGCGATCCTGCTGATCTTCGTGACCTTCGTGGTGCTCGCCCAGGTGATGCAGCGCCGCCAGGGCGGCCGGGGACGCGGCGGTGCCGGGGGCCACGGGCGCATCCGCCGCACGGCCAAGGTGGAGCCGCCCACCACGCGCTTCAGCGACGTGGCCGGGTGCGACGAGGCCGTCGAGGAGCTGCAGGAGGTCGTCGGCTTCCTGCGCGAGCCCGAGCGCTTCGCCAAGGTCGGCGCCCGTATGCCGCGTGGCGTGATCCTGTGGGGCCCTCCCGGCACCGGCAAGACCCTGCTCGCCCGCGCGGTCGCCGGCGAGACCGGCAGTGCCTTCTACGCGATGTCGGGCTCCGACTTCGTCGACACCTTCGTCGGCGTCGGCGCGGCCCGCGTGCGCGACCTGTTCGCGGAGGCCCGCAAGCAGGAGAAGGGCGCCATCATCTTCTTCGACGAGATCGACGCCATCGGCCGCCAGCGCGGCTCCGGCATGTCCGGGTCGGACTCCGAGCGCGAGGCCACCCTCAACCAGCTGCTGGTGGAGCTGGACGGCTTCGGCGCCCGCGACCGGATCGTGGTCGTGGCCGCCACCAACCGGGTCGACATGCTCGACCAGGCCCTCACCCGCCCCGGCCGCTTCGACCGGCGCGTGCAGGTGGGCCTGCCGGCGGAGGCCGGCCGGCGGGCGATCCTCGGGCTCTACGCGGAGGGCAAGCCCCTCGCGGACGCCTCCGACCTCGACCGCATCGCGGCGGTCACCGCCGGCTTCGCCGGTGCGGACCTGTCCAACCTGCTCAACGAGGCCGCGATCATGGCGGCGCGCGCGGGGCGTGAGGAGATCACGGGCGCCGACCTCGACGAGGGCATGCTGCGCGCGATCGCCGGCCCCGAGAAGCGCGACCGGCGGCTCGCCCCCGGCGAGCTGGAGACGATCGCCTGGCACGAGGCGGGGCACTGCCTGGCGGCCGAGCTCTGCCCCACCCACACCAAGACCCAGCGCGTCACGATCCTGCCCCGCGGGGACGCGGGCGGCCTCGCGCTGTACGGCACGGAGGACCGCGCCCTCACCTCGCCGCAGCGCCTGCACGAGCGCATGGTGGTCGCGATGGCGGGGCGCGCCGCCGAGCAGGTGGGCTTCGGCGTCATCTCCTCCGGCGCGGCGAACGACCTGGAGCAGGCCAACGGCATGGCGCGCGGCGCCGTCGAGCGCCTCGGCTTCTCGCAGCGGGTCGGGCAGATCGCCGTGGCGCAGGGACCGCACGCGATGCCGATGTCGGACGGGACGCGGCGGGCGATCGACGCCGAGGTGGCCGACCTCGTGGACACGGCCTACCGCGACGCGGTGGCCCTGCTGCAGGAGCACCGCGACGTGCTCGAGACCCTCGCCCTCGCGCTGCTGGAGCGCGAGCAGCTGAGCCGCGAGGAGATCGAGGAGATCGTGGGCGGCCTGCCGGTCACCGACATCCTCAACCGCCCGCGCCTGCCCGAGCCCCTCCCGGAGCCCGAGCCGGTGGCGCTGCCCGTGGTGGACGTCGCGCCCGTGCCCGTGCCCGCCCCGCGCCGGCCCGGACGGGTCCCCGCCCTCGCGCGCCGCGGCGCGCTGGCCCGGGTGCCCCTGGCGCCCGTGCTGCGCCCGCTGCGCCGCGGCGCGGCCGCCGCGGCCGCCGGCATGGCCGCCCGCGGACGGGTGCGCGCCTTCCGCCGCGGCGCACGCGGCCCGGGCACCGGCACCACCGGCTAGCCCGGCACGGCCCGGTCCGCCCCGCGGACCGGGCCCCGCCACCGCCCTACTCCGGGGCGGGCGGCCAGCGGCGCAGGGCGTCCTCGTGGCGGCGGCGGCGCTCGCGCTCCTCGTCCCAGGGCGCATCCGGGGCGGGCGCGGGCGGGGCCGCGGGCGCCGGGGGGACGCCCTCGCCCCACAGCACGCCCCCGCCGGGCAGCCCGAACAGCGCCGCGAACAGGTCGTCCTCCTCCAGGCCCGGGGCCGCGGCCGTCCGGAACACGAGGTCGTCCGGGAGGGCACGCGGGGGGTGCGCCGCCGGACCCCGCTCGGCGCCGGGCCCGCCCTCGCTCGGCCCCGCCCCGCTCACCGCCGGCGCCGGCCCCCGCGCGCCTGGCGGGCCGGGGTGGGGGCCGCGGGCACGCGGCCGCGGGGTGCGGCCCGGGCGGCGGGGGCGTCGTCCCCCCCGTCGCCGTCGCCGTCGTCGTCGGGCCTCCCCGCGTCCGGGTCGGCGTCGCGGCGCAGGATCTCGGCGCGCACCTCCGCGATCTGGTCGCGCAGCGAGGCCGCGTGCTCGAAGCGCAGGTCCTCGGCGGCCGCGAACATCTCGGTCTCCAGGTCCACCACCAGCGCCTGCAGCTCCTCCAGGGGCTTGCCCTGGGCCTCGCTGCGAACGCGGCGGGCGCCACGCCCGGACTTCGTGGGCACCGTGTCCTGCAGCCCGAGCAGCTCCACGATGTCGGTGACGCCCTTGACGATGGAGCGCGGCGTGATGCCGTGCGCCTCGTTGTAGTCCATCTGGATGCGGCGGCGGCGGTCGGTCTCGGTGATCGCCGTCTCCATGGCGTCCGTGCGGCCGTCCGCGTACATGATCACCCGCCCCTCGACGTTGCGGGCGGCGCGGCCGATGGTCTGCACCAGCGAGGTGGTGCCGCGGAGGAAGCCCTCCTTGTCGGCGTCCAGGATGGCCACCAGCGTGACCTCGGGCAGGTCCAGCCCCTCGCGCAGCAGGTTCACCCCCACCAGCACGTCGAACTCCCCCAACCGCAGCTCGCGGACGATGCGGATGCGCTCGAGGGTGTCGATCTCGGAGTGCAGGTAGCGGGCCTTGACGCCGGACTCGGTGAGGTAGTCGGTGAGGTCCTCCGCCATCCGCTTGGTGAGGGTGGTGACCAGGCACCGCTGGCCGCGCTCGGCCCGCAGCCGGATCTCGCCCAGGAGGTCGTCGATCTGGTTGCGCGTCGGGCGCACCTCGACCTCGGGGTCGACCAGACCCGTCGGGCGGATGATCTGCTCCACCACGTGCCCGGACGCGCGCCGCTCGAACTCGCCGGGCGTGGCCGACACGAACACCAGCTGGCCGACCCGGTCCAGGAACTCGTCGAACTGCAGCGGCCGGTTGTCGAGCGCCGACGGCAGCCGGAAGCCGTGGTCGATGAGGGCGAGCTTGCGTGAGCGGTCGCCCTCGTACATGCCCCGCAGCTGGCCCATGGTGTTGTGCGACTCGTCGATGAAGCAGACGAAGTCGTCGGGGAAGAAGTCGATGAGCGTGTGCGGGGGGGTGCCCGGCGCGCGGCCGTCGAGGATGCGCGAGTAGTTCTCGATGCCCGAGCAGAACCCGAGTTCGCGGATCATCTCCATGTCGTACTCGGTGCGCTGCCGCAGCCGGTGGGCCTCGACCACTTTGCCCTGCGCGTCGAACAGGCGGATCTGCTCCTCGAGCTCGGCGCGGATCTCCCGCAGCGACCGGTCGATGACCTCGCGGGGGGTCACGTAGTGGGTGGCGGGGTAGATCGCCACGTGCCGCGGGGCGTCGAGCACCTCGCCCGTGAGCGGGTCGAACTCGATGATCCCCTCGACCTCGTCGCCGAACATGTCGATGCGGTACGCCGTCTGGGCGTAGGCCGGCTGGATCTCGACCGCGTCGCCGCGCACCCGGAAGCGTCCGCGGTCGAGCGCGGTGTCGTTGCGCTGGTACTGCACCTCCACCAGCCGGCGGAACAGCTGCTCGCGGGGCTGCTCCTCGCCCACGGTCAGCAGCACGACCCGGTCGCGGTAGATCTCGGGGGAGCCGATTCCGTAGATGCACGAGACCGACGCGACGATCACCACGTCGCGGCGGGCCAGCAGCGACGCCGTGGCGGCGTGGCGCAGCCGGTCGATCTCGTCGTTGATCGAGCTGTCCTTCTCGATGTACGTGTCCGTGGAGGCGATGTACGCCTCCGGCTGGTAGTAGTCGTAGTACGAGACGAAGTACTCGACCGCCGCGCCCGGCAGGAACTCGCGCAGCTCGTTGCACAGCTGGGCGGCCAGGGTCTTGTTGTGCGCGATCAGCAGCGCCGGGCGCCCCGTGCGGGCGATGACGTTGGCCATCGTGAACGTCTTGCCGGAGCCGGTGACACCCAGCAGCGTCTGGTAGCGCTCGCCGCGGTGCAGCCCGCCCACGATCTCGTCGATGGCCTGCGGCTGGTCGCCCGTGGGCGCGTAGCCCTGCGACATCTCGAACACGGCGGTGCCCATCGGCGGAGGGTAGACCACGGCACCGACGGACGCCGGGCGGTAGCGTGGCGCGCACCCGTCCCGTCGCGAGGAGGTCCCCGTGCCGGCCACCGAGCTGCTGCACACCATGATCCGCGTGCTCGACGAGGAGCGCTCCCTCGCCTTCTACCGGGCCCTGGGCTTCGAGGAGCGGCGGCGCAACCGCGTCGGCGGCGACACGGCGACGATCATCATGCTGGGCCTGCCCGGGCACGACGAGCGGCTGGAGCTGACCCTCAACGACGGCCGCACGGAGCCCTACGACATCGGCACCGCGTACGGGCACATCGCGCTGGCGATCCCCGACCTGGACGCCGAGCTCGCGCGGCTCGCGGGGCAGGGGATCCACCCGGAGAAGCCGCCGTACCAGGCGCGCGCCGGCGGCTCGCGGATCTGCTTCGTCCGCGACCCCGACGGCTACCGGATCGAGCTGATCGAGACGGGACGCTAGGACCGCCCGGCGGGGGCACCGCCGCCCGGAGGGCCCCCGCGGCGCCCGGCGGCGGTGAGTCCCAGGATCAGCTCCGCCGTCTCGCGCGGCACGTCCAGCTGGGGGCAGTGGCCCACGTCGTCCAGCTCGACCCAGTCCGCGTGCCCGAAGGCCTCCCGCAGCCGCGCGGCCGCGCCCGGCCAGTGCAGCAGCGCGTCGCCGAGACCCCACACGAACCGCACCGGGCACCGCACGGCGGCGGCGTCGACGCCCCAGTCCTCCCGCCGGGCGGCGGCGACCAGCTCCGGCAGGCCCGCGCAGGCGGCCACGCCCAGGATCTGGTGGGCCACGAGCGGCGCGGGGATGTGGCGGTACCGCCGCGTGATCAGCGCCGTCGCCTGCCGCCGGCCCTCGTCCGTCGCCGCGATGCGGTCGGCGTGCGGGGCGGCCAGCCGGGCCCCGTCGCGGGCGGCCAGGTTGTGGGCCAGCACGCGGTCCAGGGTGCCGTCGCCCGGCCGCCACCCACCGGCGGGCGCCAGCGCCACGACGCTCCGCGCACGGCCCCGCGCGGCCAGCCGCAGGGCCAGGTGCCCCCCGAGCGAGTTCCCCACCAGGTGGGCCTCCCCCACGCCGGACGCGTCCATCACGTCCTCGACCGCGTCCGCGAGCGCGTCCGCGGTGACCGGGTCGCGCAGGGCGGGGCCGCCGGCGTGGCCGGGCAGGGTGGGCGCGAGCACCTCGTGGTGGCGCTCCAGGGCGGGCAGCACGAGCTCCCAGGTGCGCCAGGTGTCGGTCACGCCGTGCAGGCACACCAGCGGCGGGCCGGCGCCGCCGCGGTGCAGGGGCGTGAACTGCGGGGGCACGCGCGCAGCCTAGGCCGTCCCCGGCCCCCGGGCGGCGGCTACTTCCAGCGGCGGCGCAGCCGCAGCGCCTCGGCGGCGTAGCCGGACAGCGAGACCGGGCTCATCACCAGCTGGTACACGAGCACGAAGCCCAGCAGCCCCAGCAGGTCCCGCGGCCCCCGGCGCACCCTCAGGCCCACCTCGCGGAACGCGCTGCGCTGCCGCCAGAACATCACGCCGCCGATCGTCACGTTCAGCGGCAGCACGATCAGGGTGAGCGGGCCGATGATCCAGAAGCGGCCCGTGCACGCCAGCACGATCCCCGCGGGCACGGCCAGCGAGTAGGCGGCGTCCAGGAACGGGAAGATCATGTTGCCGGCGACCGCGTGGCCCCAGGTGCGGCCACGCCGCACGAGCGCCCAGCCGTGCACCCGCAGCCCCTCGATCATCCCCCGGGCCCACCGCCGCCGCTGCCGGATGAAGTGGCGCAGGCGCACGGGCGCGTCGGTGAACGCGATCGCCGTGGGCTCGAAGCCCGTGCGGCCCCCCTGCCGCAGCATCGCCCAGGTCAGCACGATGTCCTCGCCGATGGCGTCCGGCCACCCGCCCGCCGCGCGCAGGGCGTCGGCGCGGTAGACGCTGAAGGCGCCCTGCGCCACGAGGGTCCCCTGCAGCAGCGACTGGCCCCGCTTCACCGACGCGATCCCCACCAGGTAGTCCCACTGCTGCATGCGCGTGAGCAGGTTGTCGCGGCTGTTGCGGACCATCACGGCCCCGGCGACGGCCACCGCGTCGGCGGGCATCGACAGCAGCCGGGCCACGGCGCGGTCGAGCGCGGAGGTGGTGACCAGCGTGTCCGCGTCGATCGTCGCCACGAGCGGCGCCCGCACGGTGGCCAGGGCCGCGTTCAGCGCCTCCGCCTTGCCGCCGTGCGGCGCCTCCACCAGGCGCACGCGCACGTCGCGGGCCATCCACTCCCGCACGACGGCGACGGTGCCGTCCGTCGACCCGTCGTCGGCGACCACGAACTCGACCTCACCCGGGTACCGCGAGGCCGCCAGGTAGCGGAGCGTCTCCCCGATCGTGGCCTCCTCGTTGTACGCCGCCACCAGCACGGCCAGCGACGGGTACGGGGGGACGGCCGTGGGCGGGCGCGGCCGGTCGAGCACCACGGTGACCAGCAGCTGCATGTTCAGGTAGCCGGGCACCAGGGCGATGCCGACGATCACCACCCACGCCCCGACCGGGGTGAGGTGATCGCCCAGGTCGTCCGCCCACGGGACCGCGATCCAGGCCGAGACGAGCATCCAGACGAGGCCGATGCCCATCGACAGCGCGGCCCGCATGCGGATGGAGAGGTAGAGGCGGGCGCGCGGCAGCGGCCGCGGCGTGCCGTCCTGCGGCGCCCCCGGCGCTGCCTGCACCTCCGTCCGGCCCGCCGCGTCCCGCGGCGCGACCGTGCGGGTCGTCCCGTCGTCGATCATGTCCGTCCCTGGAGTCCCGGTCCCCGGGATCCATCGGCCGGCGGGCGGGGCCGCCTGACCGGCGGGGACGGCCTAGGGGGTCAGCGCCGGGGCGGGCCGGTCGGCGGCGACACGGGCCAGGCCGGGCACCGCGGGCCCGAGCTCGTCCCCGTAGGCGCGGCGGTAGATCGGCGCGGTGTCGCGCACCCGGCGCACGAAGGTGCGGGTCTCGGGGAAGGGCACGTCCTCGGGGACCCGGAAGGCGCGTCCGGCGGCGCGCGCGCGGGCGTCCCACCCCCGTACGACGCCCTCGCCGGCGTTGTAGGCGGCGAGCGCGACGTCCACCGATCCGTGGCGGTCGATGAGGTATCGCAGGTACCAGGTGCCGTAGGCGATGTTCACCTCGGGCTCCCCGATGCGCTCGGGCGAGGGGCTCGGCCGGCCCGGGCGGCCGGCGATGAAGCGCGCCGTCTCGGGCAGCACCTGCATCAGCCCCACGGCGCCGGCCGCGGAGCGGGAGTCCGGCACGAACCCGCTCTCGGTGTTGATGACCGCGGCCACCAGGGCCGGGTCCAGTTCATGGCGCACGGCGTTCTGGCGGATCGCCGACTCGTGCTCCAGCGGGTACCAGAGGCGCGCGTACCAGGCGGGCATGGCCCGGTGCACGGCCCACCAGCCCGCGGCGAGCCCCGCGAGCACCAGCAGGGTGACGGCCAGCCGCCCCCCGCGTCGGGCGCGCACCCCTCCCGGCAGCAGGGCCGTGGTCATGGCGCGGCGAGGGCGTGGGCGGCGAACACGCGGGCGACCCAGGCGCGCAGGGCCGCCAGGTCCCCGTCGTTGACCAGGTGGTGGTCGGCGGCGGCGACCTTGCGCTCCTCGGGCCACTGCAGCCCGGCGCGCTCGGCGAACGCCTGGCCGCGGGCCTCGACGCGCCGCCGCCGCACCTCCTCGGGGGCCGTCACCACGACGACGGCGTCGAAGTGGCCGGCGAGCCCGGCCTCGAACAGCAGCGGCACCTCGCACAACAGCAGGGGCGGCGGCGGGACGCGGGCCCGCTCGGCGCGCACCCACCCCTCACGGGCGGCGGCGATGCGGGGGTGGAGCAGGCCCTCCAGGAAGCGGATCCCCTCCGGCTCCGCGAACGCGCGGGCCCCGAGCGCCCGGCGGTCGACGCCCCCGGCCGCGTCGCGCACCCCGGGTCCGAAGCGCTCGACCACGGCCGCCACCACGTCGGGCCGGGCGTACAGGTCGTGCACGACGGCGTCGCTGGACAGCGTGGACGCCCCCAGCGCGGCGAACGCCGCGAGCGCCTCCGACTTGCCGGCGCCGATCCCGCCCGTGAGGCCCAGGCAGCGCGGCACGGCCGGGAGGGGGGCCGCAGGGGGCCGCCCCTCCCCGCCGTGCCGCCCGCCCGGCGACGCGGCGCCGGCGCTGCGCTGCCGGCGCGCGCCGACCGCTACTCCTCGGCGCCGTCCACGTCGCCGTAGCCCTCGTCGTAGCCCTCGTCGGTCCCCTCGTCGCCCTCGTCCTCGGCGCGACGGTGGACCTGCTCGTTGTCGGCCACGCGCTTCAGCGACAGGGACAGGCGGCGACGGTCGGCGTCGATCTCGATGATGCGCACCGACAGGACCTCGCCCTGGCTGACCACCTCGCGCGGGTTCTCCACGTGGTGCGAGGCCAGCTCGGAGATGTGCACGAGGCCCTCGACGCCGGGGTGGATCTCCACGAACGCGCCGAAGGTGACCACCTTGGTGACCTTGCCCTCGACGACGTCGCCGATGTCGTAGGCGTCGATGACGCTCTGCCACGGGTCGGCCTGGGTCTGCTTGAGGCCGAGGGAGATGCGCTGGCGGTCGCGGTCGATGTCGAGCACCTTCACCTCGACCTTGTCCCCGATCGTCAGCACCTCGGACGGGTGGTTGACGTGGCTCCAGGACAGCTCGGAGATGTGGATGAGGCCGTCGATGCCCTCCAGGTCCACGAACGCGCCGAAGTCGACGATGTTGCTGATGGTGCCCTCGACCACCTGGCCGGGCTGCAGCTCGTCGAGGATCTTCTGGCGCACCTCGCGTCGCTCGTCCTCCAGCACCGCGCGCCGGGACAGCACGACGTTGTTCCGGTTGCGGTTGAGCTCGATGACCTTGCACTCGAGCTTGCGGCCGAGGAACTCGTCCAGGTCCTGGACGCGGCGGATGTCGACCAGCGACGCGGGCAGGAAGCCGCGCACGCCCAGGTCGAGGATGAGCCCGCCCTTGACCACCTCGATGACGGTGCCCTCGACGTTCTCGCCGGCGGCGGCCGCCGCCTCGATGCGCTTCCACGCCTTCTCGAAGCGGGCCCGCTTCTTGCTGAGGATCAGGCGGCCGTCCTGGTCCTCCTTGACCATGACCAGGGCGTCCACCATCTCGCCGAGGCTGACCTCCTCCTCGACGTTCACCGACTTCCGGATGGAGAGCTCGGCGATCGGGATGACGCCCTCGCTCTTGTATCCGATGTCGACGAGGACCTCGTCCTTGTCGATCCGGACCACCCTCCCCGTGACCACGTCCCCCTCGTCGAAGAGCGGGATCGTCAGGTCGTAGTTGGGCACCTGGACGCCGTCGACCTCGATGTACTCGGGGCCGTCGAGCGTGCGGACAGGGGTGTCGAGATCGGGGGTGTCGAGATCAGTGGTTGCCATGAAGGAGCGGTCGTTTCCTCGAAGGATGGGTTCTGGACGGGCGCAGCGCGGCGTCGCCGGGGACGGCGGGGCGCGGTCGCCGAACGATCAGTATAGGGCCGCGTACGGCGGGCTGCACGGCGCGGAGGGCCCGGCCGGGGGCGTCAGACGGCGCCCGCCACGGCCTCCAGGTCGGTGCGCTCCAGCCGACCGGCGCGGGCCGCCCGCAGCCGCCCCTCCCGGTCGACGGCGAGCGCCGCGGGGACGCTGCGCACGGGCAGCCGGGCGGCCCGCGGCCGCCGCCCCAGGTCGACCCGCGTCACCGGGCTGCCGGCCACCGCCTCCAGCGCCCGGGCCGCCGGCTCGCACCGGGCGCAGCCGGGGGCGGTGAGCACCACCAGCCAGGGGCCCGGGCCGTCCAGGCCGAGGTCGTCGCGGAGGTCGCCCGCCGCAGCCCCGCCCGTGCGGCGGAGTGCCAGGCGGTACACCTCGCACCCCACGCACACCCCCGTGGCGGCCGAGAGCAGCGCGAGGGCGGCCACCAGGCCGGCGAGCGCCGCGCCCGCGGCCTCGGCGCCCATGGCCGTCAGCACCAGCGAGGCCGCCAGGAACAGCACGGCGAGGGCCTGCGAGAAGCGCGCCGGGGCGGCGGGCTCGAGGCGCTCCGGCGGCGGCGCGATCCGGCGGAACACCCACGCCACGGGCGACAGGCGCGGGGCGACCAGGTTGACCACCACGAGCGCGAGCGCCACGGCGACCGCCGCGGGCTGCCCGAACAGCAGGCCCTCCAGGCACAGCACGCCGGTGATCGCCTGGGCGAAGCGGGGCGCCAGCGGGTGGATCGCGGCCGGCGCGCTCACGGCCTCTCCCGCCGGGCGTCGTACCGTGCGCGCTCCTCGTCGTCGGTGAGCACGCGGTGCGCATGGTTCAGCGCGACCAGCATGCGCAACCCCGTGGCGGTGTCGTCACGGCACGCGATCTCGCGCAGCACCGTGAACGCGGCGCGGATGACCTCCACGCGGGCCGTCGAGGACACCTCCAGCACCGCGTAGTGGTCCGGCTCGTCCGCGCGGCCGCTCAGCCCTTGGCGTCCAGCCACGTGCCCCCCACCCCGACGTCCACGGCCAGGGGCGGATCCATCGCGAAGGCGTTCACCATGGCGTCGCGCGCGCGGGCGACGGCCCCCTCCACCTCGTCCTCGGGCGCCTCGAACAGCAGCTCGTCGTGGATCTGCAGGATCAGCCGGGTGCGCAGGCCGGCCTCGCGCAGGGCCCGGTGCGCCCGGACCATGGCGAGCTTGATGATGTCGGCGGCCGTGCCCTGGATGACGGTGTTGACCGCCAGGCGCTCGCCCAGCTGGCGCTGCTGCAGCGTGCGGCCGGTGAGCTCGGGGATCGGCCGGCGGCGCCCGAGCAGCGTCGTGACGTAGCCGTCCTGGGCGGCGCCCGCGACCGTGCGGTCGATGAAGGCCCGGACGCGGGGGTACCGCGCCAGGTACGCCTCGATGTAGGCCTTGGCGTCCGCCCGCGGGATGCTCAGCTGCTCCGACAGCCCGAAGTCGGAGATCCCGTACATGATCCCGAAGTTGACCGCCTTGGCCCGGTCGCGGGTGACGCGGTCGACGTCGGCCGGCGCCATGCCGAACACCTCCGCGGCCGTCGCGCGGTGCACATCCTCGCCGCGCAGGAAGGCCTCCCGGAGGGTCGGCTCGCCGGAGGCGTGCGCCATCAGCCGCAGCTCCACCTGGCTGTAGTCGCACGAGATGATCCGGTGGCCCTCCTCGGCCACGAACGCGTCGCGGATCTCCCGGCCGACCGCCGTGCGGATGGGGATGTTCTGCAGGTTGGGGTTGGTCGACGACAGCCGCCCGGTCTCGGCCACCGTCTGGTTGAAGGTGGTGTGCAGCCGCCCGTCCGGCTCCACGAGGTCGGGCAGCGCCGACAGGTACGTGTTGTCGAGCTTCGTGAGCTCCCGGTACTGGCCGATGAGGCCCACGATCGGGTGCTTGGGCTCCAGCAGCTTCAGCACCTGCCGGTCGGTGGACCAGCCGGTCTTGCCCTTGCGGAACGTCGGCAGGCCGAGCACCTCGAACAGGATCCGCCCGAGCTGCTTGGGCGAGTCGATCACGAACTCCTCGCCGGCCAGCTCCCAGATCTGGTCCCGCAGCTCCTCGGCGCGGTCGCGCACGCGGGCGGCGATCTCGGCGAGGCGCGCGGTGTCGAGCCGGACGCCGGCGCGCTCCATCGCGGCCAGCACGTCGACCAGCGGCATCTCGATCTCGCGCAGCAGCGGCTCGAGGCCCTCGTCGGCCACCCGGGGCCGCTGGCGGGCGGCCAGGTCGGCGGCGAGGGCGGCCTCGCGGGCGAGCTCGTCGTCGGTGCCCTCCACCCCGAGGCCCGCGTCGTGGGCGACCTCGTCCAGCGGGTAGCCCCGCCGGCGGGGCTCCAGCAGGTACGCGGCCACCATGGTGTCGTGATCGACGTGGAGCCCGGCGTCGCGCAGGGCGTACGGCAGCCCCTTGGCGTCGTGCGCGGCCACGCGCACGGCCGCCAGCGCCGCCGTCAGCGCCGCCTCCCCGCCCTCCAGCGCGCCCGTCAGCACGGTGTCGCCCGGGGGCGCGAGGGCGAAGCGGCCGTCACGGGCGGCGAGGGCCACCTCCTCCACCCCGGCCAGCCGCATGCCGGCGGCCTCGGGTGCCACCTCCTCCACCCGGATCTCGCGGGTGACGGCGGCGGGCGCGGCGTCCGGGGCCTCCCCGTCGTGCGCCAGCTCGGACAGGCGGCGCACCAGCGAGGTGAACTCCCACCGCGTGAACAGGTCGCGGAGCACGGCGAGCCGGCCGGCGTCCATGGCCAGGGGCGGCACCTCGGCGGGCTCGACGTCGACGGGGACGTCCCGCACGATGCGCGCGAGGTCGCGGCTCACGCGGGCGTTGTCGGCGTCGGCGAGCAGCGCCTCCCGGCGCTTGGGCGTCTGCTCCTCCGCGTGGGCGAGCACCTCGTCCAGCGAGCCGTACTTCTGGATGAGCTGGGCGGCCCCCTTCTCGCCGATGCCGCGCACGCCCGGCAGGTTGTCGCTGCTGTCCCCGACCAGCCCGCGGAAGTCCGGCATCTGATCCGGGGGCAGCCCGTAGCGCTCCTGCACGCGCTCGGGCGTGTAGAGCACCGTGTCGGTGACGCCGCGTCCGGTGGCGAGGACGGAGATGCGCTCGTCCACGAGCTGGAGTGCGTCGCGGTCGCCGGTGAGGATGACCACCCGCCGGCCCTCGTCGGCCGCGCGGACGGCGAGGGTGCCGAGCACGTCGTCGGCCTCGAAGCCGTCGACGTGGACGTTCACGAAGCCGAAGGCCTCCATCAGCGGGCGGAAGTGCGGCTTCTGCTCGCGGAGCAGGTCGGGGGTGGTGCTGCGACCCGCCTTGTACTCCGGGTACCGCTCGTGCCGAAACACCGGGCCCGGCGGGTCCCATGCCACCACCGCCGCCCCGGGGCGCTCGTCCACGAGCACCTTCATCATCATCGCCGCGAGGCCGTACAGGGCGTTGGTGGGGAAGCCGTCGGCCGTCGAGATGGTGTCGGGCAGCGCGAAGAAGGCCCGGTAGGCCAGGCTGTTGCCGTCGATCAGCAGCAGGGGCCCGTCCGCGGCGTCGCCGTCCGGGGGCTCCCCCGCCTCGGCGGCGGCGAGGGCGGCGCCGTCCAGGGGCGGGGCGTCGTCGTCGTCGGCGCTCACGCCCCGAGTCTAGTCGCGTGCCCCTCCGCTCCCCCGGGGACGCATGCGTGGGCGGGCCCGACCGGCGCGGTTATGCTCCGCCGGCTTCCCCGACTCCCAGGAGGGTCCCACGTGGCCGTCACCCCGAGCGCCCAGTACTCCGTCACGCTCCGGGTCGAGTTCGACTCCCGCGACCCCGGCGCCTTCAGCCGCCTCGCCACGGCGATCGGCGCGGAGGGCGGCGACGTCGGCGCGGTCGACCTCGTCTCGACGGGTGCCCACTCGGTGGTACGCGAGATCGTCGTCAACGCCTCCGAGCTGGAGCACGCCGAGCGCATCACCGAGGTGGCGCGCGGCCTGGACGGGGTGACGCTGCTGGACAGCTGGGACCGCACGTTCCGCATGCACCGGGGCGGCAAGATCGAGCTGTACGGCCGGCTGCCGCTGGAGGACCGCGACGACCTCTCGGTGGCCTACATGCCCGGCGTCGCCCGGGTCTGCCGCGCCATCGCGGAGGACCGCGAGCGGGTGTTCGACTACACGCTCAAGCGGAACATGGTGGCCGTGATCACCAACGGCACCGCCGTGCTCGGCCTGGGCGACATCGGCGCGGCCGCCGGCATGCCGGTGATGGAGGGCAAGTCGATGCTCTTCAAGGAGTTCGGCGACGTCGACTCCTACCCCATCTGCGTCGACTCGAAGGACCCCAAGCAGATCATCGCGATCTGCAAGGCGATCGCCCCGGCCTTCGGCGGCATCAACCTCGAGGACATCGCGGCCCCGGCGTGCTTCGAGGTGGAGGACACGCTCAAGGAGGAGCTGGACATCCCGGTCTTCCACGACGACCAGCACGGCACCGCGATCGTGCTGCTCGCCGCCCTCATCAACGCCCTCAAGATCACCGGGCAGCGGATGGAGGACCTGAAGGTCGTCGTGTCCGGCGTCGGCGCCTCCGGCGTGGCCTGCTCGAAGATCCTCATGAACGCCGGCGTTAGCAACATCATCGGCTGCGACACCCGGGGCGCGATCTACCGAGGCCGCACCGAGAACATGAACTTCATGAAGGAGTGGTACGCCGAGAACACCAACCCGGAGGGCGTCCGCGGCACCCTGACCGAGGCGATCCGGGGCGCCAACATGTTCATCGGCCTGTCCGGCCCGAACACCTTCTCCGTGGAGCAGCTGCAGACCATGGCGAAGGACCCGCTGGTGTTCGCGATGGCCAACCCGGTGCCCGAGATCATGCCGGAGGTCGCCGGCCCCTACGTCCGCGTCATGGCGACGGGCCGCTCGGACTACCCGAACCAGATCAACAACGTGCTCGCGTTCCCCGGCATCTTCCGCGGGGCCCTGGACTGCGGCGCCCGGCAGATCAGCGAGGAGATGAAGGTGGCGGCCGCCGAGGCGATCGCCGGCTGCATCTCCGACGACGAGCTCAACGAGGACTACATCATCCCGTCGGTGTTCAACCGGTCCGTGGCCCCGGCCGTGGCGGCGGCGGTCGTGCGCGTTGCGCAGGAGCAGGGCCTGGCCCGCCGTGAGGTGACGCCGGCGTAGGACCTCTGCCCCGGGACGCGGCAGGGCGTCCCGGGGCGCACGGCGAGGCGTGGGACGGCCCGCCGCCCGGCGGTACGCTCCCGCTCGCGGGGACGTGGCGGAACGGCAGACGCGGCGGTCTCAAACACCGCTGGGCGAGAGCCCGTGGGGGTTCGATTCCCCCCGTCCCTACCACCTGAGAACCCGCTTCCCATGCGGGTTCTCGTCCTTCCGGAGCCCCTGCCTCGGCCCGTCGGGAGGGGCTCCACGTCCTTCCACGGCCATGGCCGGCGGCGGCCCCATCGCAGCCGGATGGCGCACACCGACCGCACCGGGTGGGCCGGGATCCGGTGATGGGGGCATCGACGACCCGCGCGCGGTCCGGGCGGTGACCGATGGCCCCGCGGCTCGGGTACGGCGCGGACCTGGGGCGCCGACCCGGCCGCCCCCGGCGCTCTGCCGGAAGGGCTCCGGGCTGGTGGTACGGTCGCCGCCATGTCGTCCCATGCGAGCGGTGGCCGCGAGTGGCACGACGAGGCCCGCGTCGCTCGTTACGTCGGCATGACGATCGACAGGTGGTGGTGGGCGGCGAGCGAACACGCGTTGATCGAGAACATGCCCGCCCGAGTCACACGGGTGCTGGACGTGGGGACGGGGGATGGACGCCTCATCCAGCTCGTGCGCTCGGTGCATCCGCCCGCTGCCGCCGTCGGCGTCGACTTCTCTCCGCCGATGCTGGCGGCCGCGGCGAGGCGCTTCGAGGGTGCGCCGGCGACGGAGCTCGTCGTGCACGACCTGACCCGACCCCTGCCGGATCTGGGCTCGTTCGACCTGATCGTCTCCGGGCTCGCCATCCACCACCTGGATGACGAGCGCAAGCGCACCCTCTACGGGGAGGTCCACGACCGCCTCGAGCCGGGCGGACGATTCCTCAACCTCGAGCATGTCGCGTCGGCGACGCCGCGACTGCATGCAGCCTTTCTGGCTGCGATCGGGGAGGCGCCGGAGGACGAGGATCCCTCGGACCGCCTCGTGAGCGTCTGCCGGCAGACCGAGTGGCTGTGCGAACTCGGTTTCGACGATGTGGATTGCCACTGGAAGTGGCGCGAGCTCGCACTGTTCGGAGGGCGGCGCCGGTAGGCCCTCGCCCGTGGTCACGGGCACGTGCGGCGGTCCCGAACGCGTGGGGCGAGGGTCCGCGGGGGCCCGATTCCCCCCGTCCCCGCCTGGGCCCCCGGCGGCGGCGCCGGGCGCCGGCACCGCTGACACCGGCGGCGTTTGCGACGGGCGCGGGGATGGAACCGGACGCGCATGGACGGGACGGGGCGCGTGCCGGGGGACTTCGCACTGACGGCCGAGGTGCTGCCGTCGGGGGTCCACGTGCGCGCCGCCGGCGAGATCGACCTGGCCACGGCACCGGCGTTCAACGAGGGCGTGCACGCGGCCGCGGCCCGCGACCCGCGTGTCCCGGTGCTGCTGGACCTGTCGGAGGTGGAGTACATGGACTCATCGGGACTGCGCGTGCTGCGCGGGCTCGGCGTCGCCCTGGGCGAGCGCCTCGTGCTGGAGCGGCCGTCCGCGAGCGTGCTGCGGGTGCTCGACCTGGCCGGGATGAGTGGGCACTTCCGGCGTGCGGGGGCCGTCTAGTGGACGGCGGGCCGGTGCACCCGGCACCCACGGACGGCGACGCCGCCGGCGGCGCGCTGGCGATCATCCAGCGGCCCGACGCGACCCGTGCGCTCGCCACCCCGGCCGCGGCGGAGGTGTCCTTCACCGCGGACCGCCGCGCCCCGCGCAACGCCCGCGTCGTGCTGCGGCGACTGGCCGTGCGCGCGATGGCGCACCGGCTGCTGGACGTGCTGCTGTGCGTCGGCGAGGCGGTCTCCAACGCGGTGCGGCACGCCTACCCGCCGGGCGTCACCGGGCAGATCACGGTGAAGGCGTGGACCCACGAGAGCGGGCTCGCGATCCTGGTGCAGGACCACGGCCAGGGCTTCGACACCTCGTCGGCGGAGTCCCGCGACGGCGTGGGGCTGCGTGTGATGCGGCGGCTGGCCGACGCCCTGAGCATCGTGTCGCGTCCCGGGGGCGGGACCGCCGTCCTGATGGTGTTCCGGACCTAGCCCGCGCCCGGCGGGTAGGACGAATCCTCCAGCTCCCGCTTGCGCACCACCAGCAGGTCGCCGAGCTCCTCCACCACCACCTCGACCTCCAGGAGCTCGTGCCCCTGGAGGACCACGCAGTCCCGGGGGTTGAGGTGGAGGCGGCTGTACTCGTGCGGCTCCATCGCGAACCGCTCCCGGCACTCCGGGTCGGAGCACTCGCACATGTACCGGATGGGCTCGTCCGGATCCTCGGGGATGTGGCCCGCCTCCCGCAGTTCGAGGATCTGCTCCTCGAGGCGGAAGTTCAGCGCCTCGAACAGCTTCTCGTTGAGCTGGAGGCGGCGCAGGCGGTGGAAGTCGTCCCGTTCGGCCGAGGGCACCGGTCGAGCCTACCTCACGCGGGGGAGTCGCCGGTCCGTGCCCCCGCGCCCGTGCGGGCGCGGGGGTCGCCGGGTCAGGAGGTGGTGGTGCCGTCCGCGTCGTCGTCCGAGCCGCATCGGGTGAGACCGAGCGCCTGCGCCCGGGCGTCCGCCTGCGCGTTCAGGGCGTCCAGCTCCGGCGTGGCCTCCTGCACCACCGTCGCCGCGTCCTCGCCCGCGGCGATGCGCCGCTCGGCCTGCTCGGCGCGCGCCACGATCCGCCCCAGGATGCCGAGGGCGGCGTCGTAGTCGGGCTTCAGCTCGGGGGGCGGCACGAGGCCCTGCAGCTCGCCGTACTGCGCCCGGTAGATCGCGACCGCGCGCCGGAAGTACGCGGGGATCTCGGCCGAGCTGGTGGGCGCGGGCAGCGCCTCCAGCTGCGCGTCGTAGCGCACGCAGATCGCGTCCGCGCTGCGCCGGAACTCGTCGGCCGTCGGCGTGGGTCCCGGGGCGGCGGGCGTCGTGGCCGGGGCCGCCGGCGTCGTCGCCGTGACGACCGGCGCGGTCGCGACCGGGGGCGCGGCGGTCGCCGGGGGCGCGGTGGCGATCGGCGCGGTGGCCACGGGGGCGGTGGCGGCGGCCGTCGTGGCGTCCGCGTCGTCGTCGCCGCAGGCGGCGGCACCGAGGAGGATCGCGGCGGACGCGGCCAGGGCCGCGGCGGTGCGGGTGATGCGTGAGCTGGTCAGGGCGGTCTCCACGGCAGGGGTGCGGGCGGTGGCCCGGCGGAGGCGGCAGTCTGCCCCATCGGGTGCCCGCCTCGCCGCGCCCGGCGCGCCGTGCTGAGATGGCGCCCGTGCCCCCCGGCGTCCCCGTCCCCCTGCTGCGCCTGGCCGCCCAGGGCCTCGCCGGGCCGCCGATGCACGACGTGCGGGATCCCGTGGAGCGGCTCCTGGCGGTGCAGGCCCAGGACCTCCGCGGCGCCCGCCTGGCCGTGCGCGCCCGTACCGCGGGACTGCACGCCGCCGACGTCGACCGCGCACTCGCGGACCGCGCCCTCGTGGTCACCTGGCTCAATCGCGGGACGCTGCACATGGTGCGCAGCGAGGACCTGCCCTGGCTGCACGCCCTCACCAGCCCGCCCCTGTTCACGGCCTCCCTGCGGCGCCTCGCGCAGGAGGGGGTCGACCCCGGCACGGCCGACCACGGGGTGGCGGTGGTGGACCGGGCGCTCGCCGAGGAGGGGCCGCTGACCCGGGAGCAGCTGCGCGCGCGGCTGGACCGGGCGGGCGTGCCCACGGCGGGCCAGGCCCTGGTGCACGTGCTGGGGCTCGCGGGCCTGCGGGGCGTGGCGGTGCGCGGCCCGGTGGACGGAGGGCACCACGCCTTCGTGCGGGTCGCCGACTGGCTGGGACCCCTCGCGCCCGTCGATCGCGACCGGGCCCTGGCGGAGCTGGCGCGACGCTACCTGCGAGGCCACGGGCCGGCCTCCGACCGCGACCTGGCACGGTGGTCGGGGCTGCCGCTGCGGGACGCGCGGAGGGGACTCGGGGCGGTGGCCGGCGAGCTGGTGCACCGGGAGGACGGCCTCGTGGACCTCGCCCGCCGCGCCGAGGCCGGCGGGCCGCCGCCGCCCCGCCTGCTCGGCGCCTTCGAGCCGGTGCTGCTCGGCTGGACGTCGCGCGCCGACATCGTGGGCGACCACGCCGGGGTGGTGACCGTGAACGGCCTCTTCCGCCCCTTCGCCATGGTCGGCGGGCGCGCCGTGGGCCTGTGGCGGCTCCGGGGCGGCCGGGTGGAGCTGGAGCCGCGCGAGCCGCTCGGCGAGGGCGTGGAGGCCGCGCTGGACGCCGACGCCCGGGACGTGGAGCGCTTCCTGGCGGGGCCCCGGGGGGCCTGACGCTCAGGATTGGCGGCCGGTGTCCGAAGGGGCTAGCGTGCGCGCTCGTCCCCCCGCGCCCCGCCCCAGCACTGGAGACCCGCCGTGGACGACCCCGGAGTCGCCGTCATCCTCGACCGTCGCGCGGTGCGCGACGCCCGCGCCGTGACGACCGCCTGGATGCGCGAGGTGGTCCTCGACCTGACCGACAGCCCGGACGGGCCGGCCGTCGGCGCGCTGCGGGCGTGCGCGGCCGTGTGGGACGTCCTCGGGGAGCAGGGCGCCCCGGTGCGCGAGCACCACGGCCACCTCACCTCGGGTCACGTGAGCGTGCTGGAGGCCATCGCCCGGGCCGTGTCCGTGCGCTGGAGCGAGTACGCGGAGGACGCGCGCGAGCAGATCCTCCTGACGCCCCATCCCGAGGTGTCGGGCTACGCCGCGGAGCGGGCCGGCTTCCTGCAGGGCGTGTCGGACGCCGCCGCCCGCGTCCTGGACTCGCTCCCCGCGACCGCCTGACGGCGGCGGCGTGCGCCGCCTCGGACTCCCCCGCCGCCGTCCGCCGCGGGTCGCCCATCCCGCCGCCCTCTGGTACCCGGAAGGGGCGCGCGTGCGGGACCTGCTGACGGAGCGCGAGGCCGCCGGGGGCGAACTCGCCCCGCTCGACGCGCCCGTGCCCGGGGACCTGGTGATCGAACGCCGGCACGGCGCCGTGGAGGCCACCTTTCGGCCGTGGGGCGGGCGCCTGGTCCCCGTGGTGGCGGTCACGGGCACGCTGTTCGTGTCCTGGGCGGCGTCGCCCACGCTGCTGGGGCGGCGGGTCGCCGGCAGCGACGTTGTGCTGGACGCGTTCCTGGTGCTGCCCGCCGGGCTCCCCGACCGGGTGCGCGAGGAGGTCCGCCGCGCCGGGTGGCGGCTCGGGCGGCCGCGGGGCGGGGCCGGATAACGCCACGGCCCGTCCGAGGACGGGCCGTGACCCCACGTGCAACCCGGCCGGCTCGACGTGCACCGTCCAGGCGACTCCGAGGCTATGCCCCCGGCGCCCGGGCACCGCCCCGCTGAGGTCGAGTTCCGGCCCTAGACGGAGGTCGAAGCCTGCGCCGCGGCGGGCGGCGGGCCCGGGGCGACGCCCATCTGCCCGAGCATGGTGAGCACGTCGAAGTAGTGGTGCTGCTCGACGATGAGGCCGTCGACGAGGACCAGGAACATGGACGCCGGCAGCGCCACGGTGGCCCCCGTGGCGGGCACGACGCCTCCGTCCGGCAGGGCGAGGTCGCCCGTGTGCGTCCCGCGCCACACCACCTGGTAGGCCACCATGCGCCCCTCCCCGATCACCGAGCCGAGCTCCCCGTCGACGTCGGGCAGGGCGCGTGTCCACCCCAGGTGGGTGGCGGCGATGGCGTCCGCCCCCCGCACGACGCGGCGGGTCGCGTGCTCGTGCAGCACCGCGTCCTCGGCGAAGCTCCCCGCCAGCTCGTCCGGGTCGCGCCGGCGCCAGGCGTCCAGCGACCGCATCGCCCGCTCGATGTTGGCCGTCATGCGTCCTCCTCCGTCCGTGTCGCCGGCGTCGCCAGCGTGCGCGAGGCGCCCGACCGCGCGCATGGGGGGAATCCCGACGCCGGCCGGATCCCCGGCGGGCAGGGGCGGCGAGGGGGTTACGATCGTCCCATGCCCCGCACCTCCCTGTACGAGCGCTCCGTGGACATCGCGGCGCCCGCCGACGAGCTGTTCCGCTTCCACCTCGACACGCGCAATGCCCCGCTGATCTCCCCGGCGAAGGCGCGGTTCCTCGCGATCGAGGGCGACTTCCCGGTGACCATCGGCTCGCTGGTGACCCTGCGGGTGCGCCAGCCCCCGGTCCCGTTCGCCCAGACCTGGCGCGTGCGGATCGCCGAGATCCGCCCCGGGCGCCTGGTGGTGGACGTCGCCGAGCGCTCCCCCTTCGCCGTGTGGCGCCACTCACACGTGTTCGACGAGATCGCGCCCGGCCGCACCCGCATGACCGACCGCATCGAGTACGCGCTGCCCCTCGGCCCGCTGGGCCGGCTGGCCGACCGCCTGGTGGGCCGCCGGCAGCTGGAGGGCATGTTCGCCGAGCGGCACCGCCGTACCAAGGCGCTGTTCGAGTCCGGGGAGCGGGCGGCGGCCCGGGCATGAGGGCGGTCGTCGCCCGGCGGCCGGGCGGCCCCGAGGTGCTGGAGCTGGCCGTGCTGCCGGATCCGGTGCCCGGCCCGGGCGAGGTGCTTGTGCGCGTGCGGGCCACCGCGGTCAACCGGGCCGACCTGCTGCAGCGCCAGGGCCGGTACCCGCCGCCTCCGGGCGCCACCGAGGTGCTGGGGCTCGAGGCCGCGGGAACCGTGGCGGCCGTCGGGCCCGGGGTGACCGGGTGGTCCCCCGGGGACCGCGTCATGGCCCTGCTGGCCGGGGGCGGCTACGCGGAGCTGGTGGCCGTGCCCGCCGGGCAGCTCATGGCGGTGCCGCCGGGCATGGACTGGCTGCTGGCGGCGGCGGTGCCCGAGGTGTTCCTCACCGCCTGGCAGGCGCTGGGGCGCACCGTGCGCCCGGCACCCGGCGAGTGGGTGCTGGTGCACGCCGCGGCGAGCGGCGTCGGCACCGCCGCCCTGCAGGTGGCGCGCGAGCTGGGGGCGCGGACGATCGCGACCACGAGGTCGCCCGACAAGGCGGAGCGCCTGGCCGGGCTCGCCGACCACGTCGTCGTCCCCGGGTACGACGGGTTCGCCGACGAGGTGCGGCGCCTCACGGGGGGCACCGGCGCCGACGTCGTGATCGACCTGGTCGGCGCCGCGTACTGGGCCCAGAACCTGGAGGCCGTGGCCGCCGACGGCCGCATCGCCCTCATCGGCCTGACCGGCGGGGCTCGGACGGAGCTCGACATGGGGCGCCTGTTCGCCCGGCGCGTGACCGTGGTCGCCTCGACGCTGCGTGCACGCCCGCTTGCGCAGAAGGCCGCGCTGGTTGCCGACTTCGCCGCATGGGGGCTGCCCCGGCTCGCCGACGGACGGCTGCGCCCCACCGTGCACGACCTCGTGCCCCTGGCGCGCGTGGGGGACGCGCACCGGTTGGTGGAGTCCGACGCCACGGTGGGCAAGGTGGTGCTCGCCGTGAGCGAGGACGGGCTGGTGCCGCGCTAGGCGTGTCCCGCACAGGGCGGGGCGGCGTCGCGCCGGGGGACATGCGATAGCGTTGCCCGCAGGACCCCTTCGGAGAGACAAGGAACGCACACGATGAAGAAGCTCCTCATGCTCGTGGCGATCGGAGCCCTCGTCTTCTGGCTCCTCAAGGACCGGCTGGGGGGCGAGCCCGACGAGTTCGTCTTCACGGAGGCCCCCGCGGAGGAGCCCGCCGCCTCCGACACCCCGGCCACCGCCGGCTGACGCCGCGGGCGGGGCCCGATCCTCCGCCTGCCCCCGCCGTGGACCGCCGGGCTCGATGCGCTCGAGCCCGGCGTCCGCGCCGCCGCCGACGCGATCGGCCTGGCATCGCTGCCGCAGCTGCAGCGGCTCCGGCCCGGGATGTCCCGGGTCGAGGACCCCGACCCGGAGCTCGCCTCGCTGGCGCTGCCGCCGGAGGGTGAGCCCGACGCGCTGAGCCTGGCGGCGGTGCTCGCCGCGCACGCGGCCTACGTGCGGGGCCGCGGCACGCCCGACGGCGTCTCGCTGGGCGCGCTCGCGATCGCGCGCCTGCTGGTGTGGGCGCAGCGGGCCGCGGTGCTCGCATCCCCCTCACCGCGACGGCCACCCTGGCCGTGGCCGGCGGGCGGCGCAGCGCGCGTGCCGTGGCCCTGGTCCGCGCCCCCGAGGGGGGCGCGGACCCCGGGGGCGCCTAGTCCAGGAACTCGCGCAGGCGCGCCGCGCCCGCGTAGTTCTGGAGCTTCACCAGCGTCTTGGCCTCGATCTGGCGGATGCGCTCGCGCGTGACGCCGAACCGCTGCCCGACCTCCTCCAACGTGCGGGGCTCCTCGCCCCGCAGGCCGAACCGCAGCTCCAGCACCTTGCGCTCCCGCTCGCTGAGCTGTCCGAGGACCTCCCACAGCTCCTCGCGCCGCAGCGTGCGCGACAGCTCCTCCACCGGGCCGGCGACGCCCTCGTCCTCGATCAGGTCGCCGAGCTCCGAGTCCTCGTCCTCGCCCACGGGAGTGCCGAGGGACACGGGCTCCTGGGCCACCTTGCGGATCTCGCGGACGCGCTCGACGGTGACGCCGAGCTCCCGCGCCACCTCCTCGGTGGTGGGCTCGCGGCCGAGGTCCTGCAGCAGCTGGCGCTGCACGCGGGACAGCCGGTTGATGGTCTCGACCATGTGCACGGGGACGCGGATCGTGCGCGCCTGGTCGGCGATGGCGCGCGTGATCGCCTGGCGGATCCACCACGTCGCGTACGTCGAGAACTTGTAGCCCTTGCGGTAGTCGAACTTCTCGACCGCCCGCATCAGCCCGAGGTTGCCCTCCTGGATGAGGTCGAGCAGCGACATGCCGCGGCCCAGGTAGCGCTTGGCGACCGAGACCACGAGGCGCAGGTTGGCCTCGATGAGGGCCGCCTTGGCGCCCTGGTCGTTGCGCTCGATGCGCTTGGCGAGCGACACCTCCTGCGCCGCGGTCAGCAGCGGCACGCGCCCGATCTCGCGCAGGTACATGCGGACCGGGTCGCCGGAGGCCGGCTTGACGCTCAGGTCGAGCTGCGCCTCGCGCCCCGACGACGGGCCGTCGGCCTCCGTGAGCACCTCGATGTTCAGCTCGGCGAGCACCTGCAGCAGGCGCTCCTGCTGCTCCTCGCTCAGGTCGGCCGCGTCCACGACCTCGGCGACGCGCGAGAGCGGGACGGCGCCGAGCTCGCGTCCCTCCTCGAGCAGGGCGCGCACCTCCTCGTGCGCGCTGACGTGGACGGCGGTGACGGTGACGGTCTGGGACACCTACTCATCTCCCCGGAGTGCGGCACGAAGCCGACGGATCAGGTCGAGGATCTGGAGCCGCCCCTCCTCGTCCCCCTGCTCGCGCAGGAGCGCCGCCCGGCGCTCGAGCGCGGGGAGCTGCACGCGGTGGGCCGCCTCGTCGAGCTCGGCCCGCGTCGCCCCCTCCACCCCCACCTCGGCCCGCAGCGCGAGCGCGAGGCCCTGCATGTCCTCGGGCCACCTCTCCGGCGCACTGCCCTGCGCCAGGAGCGCCCGTGCCCGCCGATGCTCCGGCTCGGCGAACGCCTCGTCCGGCACGGCGGCCAGTGCGAGGGCGCCCGCCTCCGGCATCGCGGCCGCGAGGGCGAGCAGCCGCCGCTCGCGGCGCCGCTCGGAGTCGAGGGCCGGCAGCGCCGCGACGGCCGCGCCGCCCCGGTCGCCGCCCTGCCGCGACGCCTCGCGCAGCCGGTCCTCCATGGGACGCGACAACCGCAAGAGCCCCGCAGCCAAGCGAACCCCCTCGTCCTTGTCCACCGAATCGGGGACCCTGCGCAGGAGGCGGGCGATCTCCTCGAGCGCGGATTGGCGCTCACTGGAGGATCCACCGGCGCGACGCGCCCTCGATTGGACGAGGAACGTTACCAAAGGCACGAACTCGGTCCCCATCCGCGCGAGCGCGGAGATTCCCTCCGGGTCCGCCGCAAGATCGCCCGGGTCCCTCCCGGGCGGCAGCGGCACCACGTCGAGGTCGGTCACGTGCTCGCCGGCCGCCTCCGCGGTGCGCCAGGCCGCCCGCTCGCCGGCCGCGTCGGCGTCGAAGCACAGGCGGATGCGCGTGGCGGCGCGCCGCAGCTCGCGCACCTGCTCCAGGGTGAGGGAGGTGCCCATGCAGGCCACGGCGTTCGTGACGCCGGCCTTGGCGAGGGCCATCACGTCCGTGTAGCCCTCCACCACGAGGATGTGGCCGCTGCTGGCGGCGGCCTGCCGGGCCTGCGCGAGCCCGAACAGCAGGCGCCGCTTGGAGAAGCCGCGCCCCTCGGGTGAGTTCACGTACTTGGCGCGCTGGCGCGGGTCCAGCGTGCGCCCGCCGAAGCCCATCACCCGGGCGCGCAGGTCGGTGATTGGGAAGATGATGCGCGCGGTGAAGAAGTCGGCCGGCCGGCCCCCGGGACGGGCCAGGCCCGCCTCGGCCAGCTCGGGCAGGGTGAAGCCCTGGGCCAGGGCCCGCCGCGCGAGCGCGTCGCCCGCGGCCGGCGCGTACCCGATGCGGAACGCGCGCAGCAGGTCCTCGTCGAACCCCCGGCCCTGCAGGTACGCGCGGGCCGGCTCCGCCTCCCCGGCACGCCACAGGTACTCCGCGTAGAACTGGGCGGCGCGCTCCAGCACCTCCAGCCGGCGCAGGTCGGCCCGGCGCCGCGCGTCCTCCTCCGGGCTGGTGCGGGCGTAGCGGACCGGGATGCCGAAGCGCTCGGCGAGCCCCTCGATCGCCTCCGCGAAGGTGGCCGCGCCCTCCTTCTGCATCATCCAGTCGACGGCGTCGCCCTTGGCCCCGCAGCCGTGGCAGTAGTACCAGCGGTTCTCGGGCGGGATCAGGCCGAACGAGGGCGTGCGCTCCTCGTGGAAGGGGCACCGCCCCACAAGGCGGTTCCCCCGCCGCACGAGGGTCACCCGGCCGCGCACCAGCTCGGCGAGGTCGGCCGCCTCCCGGATCTCGCGCACGCTGTCGTCGGCGATCAGCGGCACGGGCGCCCGCCCCTCACAGGGGCCCCTCACGCGGCATGAACGTCTGCCGGAACACGCGCAGGGCGTACCGGTCGGTCATGCCGGCCACGTGGTCGGTGACCCGCCGCACGCCGTCGCCGTCGTCCGCGCCCGACGGGGCGGGCAGCGCCTCCGGGTGGGCCAGGAACCAGTCGAACAGCGACTGCACGACGCCGCGGGCGCGCTGGGACTCGTCGCTGGCGGGCGGCGCCAGGTAGACCGTGCGGAACATGAACCGGCGCAGGGACGCGAAGGCCTCCCCCACCTCCGGGGACTGCGCGATGGCGTCCCCCGTGCGCGATGCCTCCACCATGTCGCCCACCAGCCGCGTGAGTCGCTCGGACGTGGTGCGACCCAGCACGGCCACCTCCTCGCGCGGCAGGCCGGCCGGGTCGAGCACCCTCGCCCGCACCGCGTCCTCGATGTCGTGGTTGACGTAGGCGATGCGGTCGACGAGGCGCACGATCTGCCCCTCCAGGGTCGCCGGCCGGCCGGCGCCCGTGTGGTGGCGCAGCCCGTCGCGCACCTGCCGCGTCAGGTTGAGCCCCCGGCCGTCGCGCTCCAGCACCTCCACCACGCGCACGCTCTGCTCGTTGTGCTGGAAACGGCGCCCCAGCCGCGCCCGCAGCAGGTCGTCCAGCGCGTGCTCGCCGGCGTGGCCGAACGGCGCGTGACCGAGGTCGTGGCCCATCGCGATCGCCTCGACCAGGTCCTCGTTGAGGCGCAGGGCGCGCGCGACCGTCCGCCCGATGGCCGAGACCTCGAGCGTGTGGGTGAGCCGCGTGCGGTAGTGGTCGCCCTCGGGGGCGACGAACACCTGGGTCTTGTGCTTGAGCCGGCGGAACGCCTTGCTGTGCAGGATGCGGTCCCGGTCGCGCTGGAAGTCGGACCGGTACGGGCAGGGGTCCTCGGGCCGGTCGCGCGCGGCGTCCGCGTCCCGGCAGGCCCGCGGGTCCAGGCCCCCGTCGCGGAGCACGCCCAGGCTCACTCGAGCGGTATCGGGAAGACCCAGGGGCCGGGCAGCGCCGCGCCCGACCCGTCGTGGCCCAGGGTGCCGATGGTCACCGTGAGGGCCCGGGCGGACGCCGGGATGGCGGGCGCCAGGGCGAGGGTGCCCACGATGCGGTTGCCCCGCTGCGTGCGCCCGCAGGGCGCGACGTGGTAGAGCCGCCCGATGTCGTCGACGGCGATCACGTCGAGCGCGCCCAGCTCCTCCCGGGCACGGGCCATCGGGGCGTGGCACAGGTAGTGGAGCCGGGCCCCCTGCTCGAAGCGCTCGAGCGAGGTGATGGTGACCGTGACGTCGTCCACCGACTGCGTCTGGTTGACGGCCAGCACGCCGCGCAGGGCGGCCGGCGACAGGTCGAGGCTGTCCGGGAAGGCGTCGGGCACCTCCCCCCACTGCTCCGGCGCCATGGGCGGTGTCGCCGGCACCGTCGCGGCCAGCTCGTGCATCCCGGTGGTGCGCCGCTTCCACACGTGCGGGTGGTCGCGGAACTGCGCCACCAACGAGCGGTGCGACATCGCCCGGCCGTCCTCGGCGATGTAGATGTGCTCCCGGCCGTCCCCCCGCGCCAGCACCACGAAGGCGGCGGGCCCGCCGCGCGCGCCCTCCAGCCGGCAGGCGTCCGCGTAGTGCAGGTGCTCCACCTGCCAGCCGTCCAGGATGAGGCCGATCAGGTCGGCGAGGCTGCCCAGGCGGTACGGGCTCGGCGGCTCGATGGCATCCCTCCTCTGCTGCCGGGGGCATCGATCGTACAAGCCCCGGCGGGGCCCGATGCCCCCTGTGCGGGGCCCGGGCGGGCGTACCATGACCCCGATGACCGAACACGCCGCGCGGACGGTCGGACTGATCGTCGTGGACCACGGATCCCGCCGTCACGAGTCGAACGTGATGCTGGAGCGGATGGCCGAGATGATCGCCGAGGTCGTCCCCTACCCCATCGTCGAACCCGCCCACATGGAGCTGGCCGAGCCGTCGATCGCGACGGCGTTCGGGCGCTGCGTCGCCCGGGGGGCCGACCTGGTGGTCGTGAGCCCGTACTTCCTGCTGCCGGGCAAGCACTGGGACAAGGACATCCCCGCGCTCACCGCCGAGGCGGCCGCCGCCCACCCCGGGGTGCCGTTCCTGGTCACCGCGCCGCTGGGGCTCCACCCGCTCATGGCGCAGACGGTCTCGGCGCGTGTGGCGCACTGCCTCGCCCGGGTGGAGGGCGACGCGGAGGAGTGCGAGGCCTGCGCGGGCACGGGCCGCTGCGCGGTGCGGACCGCCGCGCCCGCGCTGCCCGCCGCCGCCGAGCGGTGAGGGTCGCCGTCGTCGGGGCCGGCCTGTCCGGCCTCGCCGCCGCCCGCCGCCTGACGGAGGCGGGGCACCAGGTGACGGTGTTCGAGAAGAGCCGGGGCCTGGGCGGGCGCCTCGCCGCCCGGCGGCTGGAGGGCACGGTGGTGGAGCACGGTGCCCCCGCGCTCGACGCGCCGGCGGGCACCCCCCTCGCCGAGCTGGCCGGCTCGCTGGGCGCCCCGGCCCCGGCGGCGGTCACCGCCCCGCTGCGCGGCGTGCCGCCGCCCGACGCGCCCATGCAGGCGCCGCACGCCTTCGCGCAGGGCCTGACGCAGCTCGCCAAGCGGATGGCCGAGGGCCTCGAGGTGGTGCGCGGCGTGCGGGTGGCGACGCTGCGCCCGGCGGGCGGCGGCTACGAGATCGGGGACGAGCAGGGCAACGGCCACGGGCGGGCGGACGCCGTGGTGGTCAGCGCGCCGCCGGCGCAGGCGGCGGACCTGCTGGACCGCTCCCCCGAGCCGCCCGCGCGCGCCGCCGCCCTGCGGGCACTCGCCCACCACCCGGCGGTGGTGGCGATCCTGGGCGTCCCCATGCCCGCGCCGCCCCCCTGGTTCCTGCTCTGGCCCCCCGAGGGTCCCCTCGCGGCGGTCGCCGTGCCCGTGCACGCCGGACGGGAGGCCGTCGACGGCGTGGTGCCGGTGGTGGCGCGGCTGGCCCCGGGCCCCAGCGCCGCGATGCTCGACGCGGCGACCGACGAGGAGGTCGTGGCGGCGATGCGGCCGGCGCTCGCGGGCGTGCTGGGCGCCGCCCCCGAGGTCGCCTGGTCGCAGGTGAAGCGGTGGCGGTTCTCCACGGTCGCCCGGCGGGGGGACGCGAACACCCTGAACCCGCCCGGCAGCCGCATCGTGCTGTGCGGAGACGCCCTGAGCCCGCCGGGCATGGCGGCGGTGTACGAGGGGGGCCTCGCGGCGGCCGCGCGCGTGGCCGCCCTCGCCCCCGTCACCGCCTAGGTGAGCCGCCTCAGGACCTTCCGAACGCCTTGAGCACCTAGAGGCATCCGGGCTGAGACACGAGGCTGTGGTCCTTCCACAGATCACGCCTCACAAGGAGTCATCAGCCCGGA